>ERZ808035.81-NODE-81-length-115965-cov-6.696888_pt1 | contig 115965 bp, 103 predicted proteins | sample MGYA00380189_ERZ808035 | MGnify/ENA primary metagenome ERZ808035 (study PRJEB31490, sample SAMN06133407) | mouse gut metagenome | isolation source: M5_1 | host: mice | place: China: Chengdu | collected 2015-05 ... | reverse complement strand
CTTTTATATTGCGGGAGCTGCCGCCAGCCCAAAGAAGCCTACTTCCCGGAGGGCAAGACCTTTTTCGGACGTGACCGACACCCAAAAGAATGTGACTGCCAGCGGAAACGCCGGGAAACGCTGGAAGCCGCAGACCGGGAGCAGAAACACCGGGAGGAAGTGGAACGGCTGAAAAGAATCGGCTTCACAGACCCGGCTATGAGGGAATGGACTTTCGGGAACGACAACGGGAAATGCCCCCAAATGTGCTATGCCCGTGAATATGTGGAATGTTGGGAACTGATGAAAGCGGAGAACCACGGGCTGATTTTGTGGGGAAGCGTCGGCACAGGGAAAAGCTATTTTGCCGGGTGTATCGCCAACGCCCTCATGGAGAAAGAGATTTCCGTGTGCATGACAAACTTTGCGGCGATACTCAATGACCTTGCCGCCAGCTTCAAAGACCGCAACGAATATATCTCCCGCCTTTGCAGCTTCCCCCTGCTTATCCTTGACGATTTCGGCATGGAGCGTGGCACGGAATACGGCTTAGAGCAAGTCTATAACGTGGTTGACAGCCGATACCGCAGCGGCAAGCCGTTAATCGTGACAACGAACCTCACGCTGGAAGAATTGCGGAACCCGGAGGACACCGCCCACGCCCGCATTTATGACCGCCTAACAGAAATGTGCTGCCCCGTCTGCATTACCGGGGAGAATTTCAGAAAAGCCAAAGCACAGGCGAAAATGGAACGCCTTAAAATGCTGCTGAACAGAAAGGAGAGCCTATGAAAGAAATCCCCATTTGGGAAAAAAGTAATTTAAGTTTAGAAGAAGCCGCTGCTTATTCTGGAATTGGTATCAACAAACTGCGTGACCTTACCAGTGACAGAAATTGCCGGTTTGTTTTGTGGGTAGGAAATAAACGGTTAATCAAACGCCGATTGTTCGACCAGTTTATTGAGCAAGAGTATTCGATTTGAAATTTTGTGATGTAAAAATCAGTCTTGATATGATACAATGGACGTGTCATATCAAGGCTCTTTCCATCACGGAAAGGAGAATGACAATGTCCGAGAAGCGAAAAGACAATAAAGGAAGAATCCTACGGACAGGAGAGAGCCAAAGAAAAGACTTGATTTATCAATATCGGTATACGGATATCCGAGGAAAACGGCAGACCATTTATTCCTCTGATTTAAAGGAACTGCGGGAAAAAGAAAAAAAATCCAGAAACAGCTTGATGACGGAATTGACTATGCCGCCGGAAAGATTACCGTGATTGCCCTATTAGAGCGATATATCAGCTTAAAACAGGGTGTGCGCTACAACACAAAGGTAGGCTACAATTTTGTGCTGAATTTAGTCAAGAAAGAAGATTTTGGTTATCGCCAGATAAGGGATATCAAAGTATCAGACGCACAGCAATGGATTATGAAGCTGCATAATGACGGCAAAGGTTACAGTACAATCACAAGCGTCCGGGGCGTTGTCAAGCCAGCCTTTCAAATGGCATACAACGAGGACATTATCCGTAGAAATCCTTTTGATTTCAAATTGGTGGACGTTGTTCCCAATGATTCACAGAAGCGGATTGCCATGACACCGGAACACAGGAACTTTGGATGGGCTTTATCCGGGAAGATAAAACCTATGCGAAGTATTATGATGAATTTGTGGTTCTGCTAGGAACTGGTATGCGTGTCAGCGAGTTTTGCGGTTTGACAAAGAGCGATTTGGACTTTGAAAGCCGGAGAATCCGGGTAGACCACCAGCTTGTCCGGGAACGTGGAGGGAAATACTATGTCGAGAAAACCAAGACAGAATGTGGTTGCCGCTATATTCCTATGACGGATGAAGTTTTTCAAAGTCTAAACAATATCCTTGCACGCCGCAAGAAAGTAAAAACGGAAATCGTTGTGGACGGATATGGTAGTTTCCTTTTGTTGGATAAGGATGATAAGCCGAAAGTAGCGTTGCATATTGAAAACGAAATGCGCTGGGCTATGAAGAAATACAAGAAGCTGCACCCGGATAAACCGCTTCCCCATATCACGCCCCATGTGTTCCGTCACACATTTTGTACTAATATGGCAAGTGCGGGCATGGATATCAAGAACTTGCAGTATGTAATGGGACATTCTGATGTAGGCGTTACACTGAATGTTTACACTCATGCGAGTTATGACCGTGCTGCGGAGCAAATGGCGAGAATCATTGATTTGAGCGAGCAACGAGGAAAACACATTGCTTGCAGATGTGTTTGACGAGTGCCGGACAACGCAGGAGCATCCTGCGTGTAAAGATACCGATATACAGGGAAATCAAAGAAAATCAAGTTGAAAAACACACCAATTTACTACACCACTTACGACACCATTTGCTCATGAATTTGCGTAGATTTACATAGATTTGCGTGAGGTAAGGGCAAAATACAAAAATGAAGGAAAGTGCCAAGAAGCCCGATATATCAAGGTTTAAAGGCTTATGAAAGGATATATTCAAGATGATAAAAATACTCTTTATTTGCCACGGCAACATCTGCAGAAGCACAATGGCCCAAAGCCTCCTCACCCACATGGTCAGGGAAAAGGGCTTGTCTGCCTCTTTCCACATCGATTCCGCCGCCACAAGCCGCGAGGAGATCGGCAACCCGCCCCACTACGGCACGGTGAATAAACTGCGGCAGGAAGGAATCCCGCTTATTCCTCACCGGGCGCGTCAGATGACGAAACAGGATTATCAGGACTTTGATTATCTGATCGGTATGGACGACGCCAACGTCCGCAATATGGAACGGATCGCCGGCGGGGACCCGGAGCATAAGATTTATAAGCTTCTGGATTTCGCGGGGAGCGGCAGGGCGATTGCCGACCCCTGGTATACAGGGAACTTTGAAGTTACTTTCAAGGATGTGCTGGAGGGCTGCGAAGCTTTTCTGGAATCACTGCATGTCTGATGGAACGGGAGGTGGCCTGACAGATATGCCACGAAGCAGCATATATCTGTTGTGAAAGGCGTCTTTCCCTTGTTAAGAAAACAGGGGAGAACGCCGATATTTATTGTATAAAATGTTTTTTTACGGGAAAAGGGCGTCAACTATCAGATAGGGGGATCAGATATGCAGATTAAAGTGGGAAATAGTGAAAACCAGATGACACAGGCGAACCTCCAGACACAGGAGAAGGCAGCTGCTGCGGGCGGCCGTAAGGCGGCGGTGCAGCAGAAGAAGACGGCAATTTTTGCAGGGGAACTCCCGCTTCACAAGGATCCGATTGCCCTTCGCAGACAGCAGGCGCAGAAGAAGGCGATGAAGTTCGTACAGGATGCATGGGGCACGGACCGCAAAGTGGATCAGAGCATGGAACAGATGCGTGAGATACGGGAAATGCTGCGCGAGGAAGTGCAGAGCAACGTAGATCAGGCGCAGGAACTTGCGGACAGACGGGAGGGGCTCCGCGAGCAGTATGGTGTGGACGCAGAGTCGCAGGAGCAGAAGGATCTGGAGCTGCTTCTCAGGGCGGTACCTCCGTATGATTATGACAGCCGTCCGTTTACGGATGAGGAGATGGAAAGGCTTGCCGAGTTGGAGGAGCAGCCGCGTACCGAGTATCAGGAACGCTGTATCGCGCTTTATAAGGATCAGAAAGTGTTTGAGCAGCGGGCACGGCAGGCGGAAGATAACATGATTGCAGTGCTGAGCTCCCAGACAGACATGAAGATTGAACGCCTGAAATATCATAAGATGTCAGACGCCCAGAAAAAGGCTGAAAAGGTGATGGCGGAGTCCGGCAGGGAAATTCAGGGTATGCTGGTTGACGACGCCAAAGACCACGTGGATGAGACTTATGAGGAGAAGCGGGAGGAAGAAGAAAAGAAGAAGGAAGAGAAAGAGGCAGAGGAAGAGAAGATCGAGCTTCGCAGGGAGCAGAAGGAGCTGATGGAAGCGAGGATCGAGGAGGTCAGGGCGGAGAGCCATGATGCGCAGGAGGTGCAAAGGGCGCAGGAGAGAGATGCCAGAGAAGAAGCTTCTTTCTTAAAAGATATGGCAGAGGCTGGGATGAATGTGGCAGGTGCCGGCAATGTCGTGAAGGCTGAAATCAAAGATATCCTGAATAAGATGAAACTGATTGAGGCGGACATCAAGGGTATTGAGGTGGATGAGGAGATATAACAGAGGGAGTCTGGCGGCATTTATGGCAGGCAAGGTCCATTAGAGACAAATGCGCGGCTGTTCGTGACAGACGGGGTTAACGAAACATGTGCAGGGCCGATATATGAGATAGCACCAGAAAAAGTCAGACAGGGGGAACCGACATGAGAGTTACGAGAAATTACAGAAACGGTATGGTAAATTTCAGAAAGAGCAATAGGGATTCGCAGACGTCTCTTCTGCAGAGTGTACTGAGCAGAAACAGCGCGAGCAGCCGTGCCAACAGGCTGGCAAGTCTTTTGGGGAACGGAAGGAATAGCAGCACGCGCAGTGTGGCGAACAGGGATTTTATCACTTCGTCCGCAAAATCCCAGAAATTCTATTTTGATATGCAGTACCATGCGAAGCAGGTGGGCGAGTATGCTGACGCCTTAAAGAGCACAAAGAAAGATTCCATTTATGATAAGGCAAGGGAGAGCGGCAGCACGGAGCAGATCATATCGAATGTGAAGAGCTTTGTCAACCAGTATAATAATATGTTAGACGATCTGGAGGAGTCGGGAAGCAGGACCGATAAGATTTCTCTGACCCAGTTAAGCACCATGTCCAGAGCGGCGGAACGGGATTTGGCGCTCACGGGCGTTACCAGAAGGGCAGACGGTACGCTTGTTGTAGATGAAAAGAAACTGGAGGCGGCGGACGTAGATACGCTCGAAAAGGTCTGGGGCGGAGATGGGTTTTCCTCGAAGGCAGCGGCAAAAGCGGACTCCGTGGAGGCCACGGCACAGCAGAACATTGAGGCGGAGAAAAGCAGCATATACAGTCCTTTTGACCGAATGAACCTCTACAACAGTGGAAGCAGAAATGTAGGAAGCTATTTTAATTACAGGAGATAGTGGCGAAAAGCGGACGTGAGGCATGAATCGGTGGCCGTATGCATCCGACAGAGCGGGTATCAAAATGAATCGTTTAAACTGGGTACAGCAGAACGAAGACTATAATGTGAAGTACCATGTAATCAAATGGAAGACTTCTCATTTCCATGAACCATACGCCAATCATGCGTCGCCCGGCGCGAAGACCAGGCAGGGCGGCGCAGTTTCCATGCCCGCTGCACAGACGCAGAAGGAAGGGGAAGGAATCGGTTTTGGCATGGCTGACCGTAGCGCGAATGCAAGGCTGCGGCTTGGTTTAGGGCTGGAGGAGTCTCTGGCGGGGAATGTATCCGGGAGAGAGGATGGCCGCGACGGTGTAAGTATATCCGCCAGGGGAATGGCTGGGCAGGAAAGTATGGGCGGAACAGCCAGGGCAGCGCTGCAGAGTATGGCGTTGGCGCAAACCCATGCCGCAGAGAATACAGTGACAGCTGTTGCGACGGACGGACCGGAACAGGAGCAACGGGAGCAGGAGCAGGCCCAAAAAGAAAAAACCACCGTCGCACAGTCTGGCAGGGGAAATATCCGTAACCGCCTGCAGGAGAGTGCGGCACGTCTGCGGGAGGCCTATCAGAGGCAGAAGAAAAAAATGGAAAAGCTGCCGTTTAGGCAGGCTCGAAAGGAAGAGGAAAAAAAGAAAGAAAAGAGAGGAACCCGGCAGGCGGCCGACAGGGAAACAATGCTTTCCATGCAGGCTGAAAATCATTATCTGCTGGATTCCTACGATGCGACAGGAAACTACAGTATGCTTGGGAAAAATAAATGATTACCGCTTAACCAGCTTGTTTACAAGTTTCAGGGCGGCGCGTACATAAAAGGGCTGTAAGGCCTTTTTTGCGTTCTGCAGTTCTTTTCTGATCTCTATGTGCTGAGGGCAGTGCTTTTCGCAGGCGCCGCACTTGGTGCAGTTATTCATGGATGAGGCGTCTTTTTTAAGGGACGTAATCTGTATATACTCTAACATGGCGCTGTTCTTTTTGTGCATGGCGCTCTGGTTGTAGCAGCGGAAGGCAGTGGGAATGTCCACGCCGTGGGGACAGGGCATACAGTAGCCGCAGCCGGTACATCCAACTTTGAGATTCTGGTTGATCTGTTTACGCACCGTATCAATCAGGCCGTGATCTTCCTGTGTGAAGCTGCCGATGCCGGACTCGTCCGCAGTGTTTATATTTTCCATAACCATCTCCTGGGAATTCATGCCGGAGAGGACACAGGTGACCTCAGGCTGGTCCCAGAGCCAGTGAAAAGCCCACTGTGCGGGAGTACGTTTGACCGGATACTCTAAGAAGGCTTTTTCGACGGCATCCGGCAGGGCGGTAATCAGCCTGCCGCCCCTCAGAGGTTCCATGATAACGACAGGAATGCCTTTGCCGGCAGCGTAGTGAAGCCCTTCGCGTCCCGCCTGCGTGTGCTCGTCCAGATAATTGTACTGGATCTGGCAGAAATCCCAGTCATAGGCGTCAATCAGCGCTTTAAAAGTGCTTGTATCCCCGTGAAAAGAGAAACCGATGTTGCGGATGGCGCCGGTTTTCTTTTTTTCGGCAATCCACTCCTCTATGCCGATGCCCTGCAGACGCGCCCATACTTCCGTATCGAAAAGCATATGCATCAGGTAAAAGTCAATGTGATCCGTCTTCAGGCGTCTGAGCTGCTCCTGAAAAAGATTTTCCACGGAGGCCGCATTCTTTAAGAGGTAGTAGGGAAGCTTATCGGCGATATAGACCTGATCCCGGCAGTGGTTTTTCTCTAAGATCGTACCGAGGGCTTCCTCGCTGCCGGGGTAAATATAAGCGGTATCAAAGTAGTTGACACCGTTTTTGATGGCGAGCATAATCTCCTTTTCGGTCTTTTCCAGATTGATCCTGGTGCCTGCCCCCGTAAACCGCATACAGCCGTAGCCGAGAATCGACACTTCGGCGCCATTTTTCATTTTTCTATATTGCATAAAATCTCCGTTCCGAAGCGCTGGCGCGGAAGGAGGCGCAGGGCATTTCCCTGTATCTGCAGCCGCGGCGCTTTCTGCGTTTTGACAATCAGTTCTCTATATTATAAGTAGATTTGATTGGGATGTCAATCATTATGCACCCCGCTGTTGTCACAGAATTTACCAAAATTCTAATAAAATGTTTATAATTCTTTCCTTGTTTTTCTTCGGTTTTCGGTATATATTAGGAGAATAAACGGAGGACAGACAGATGAGTGGAAATCCATTTTTTCCATTGGATGATATGGAATTAGGAGCTGAGGAGAATCAGATTACAGTGATCCCCAAGGTGGATAAGGAAATTTACGACCAGCGGCGGAAGATGGCGGGGACAATGGTAAATTATAAGGAGATGCGCATGCGCTACAGCTGTGCGATCAAGGAAGTCCGCACGAAATTTGATGTCTTAAATTCTGAGTTTAATGTGAGATATCAGCGCAATCCCATCACGTCCATCAATTCCCGCCTAAAGAGCAGCGCGAGCATTATGGAGAAATTAAACCGCAAGGGGCTTTCCTTCACGGTGGAGAATGTGGAGGAGAATCTTTTTGACGTGGCCGGTATTCGTGTGGTCTGCTCCTATGTGGATGATATTTATGTGCTGGCGGAAGCGCTTGCCCAGCAGGATGACATCACGGTGATACGCAGGAAAGATTACATCAGGAACCCGAAGCCAAACGGTTATCGGAGCTACCATATGATCGTGAGTGTGCCGGTATTCTTTTCGGATCAGACAAGGGAAATGGCAGTAGAGGTGCAGATCCGTACCATTGCCATGGACTTTTGGGCAAGTCTGGAGCATCAGCTTAAGTATAAGCAGGAAGTGCCCAACCAGGCGGAGATCGTTCAGAGTCTGACTGCCTGCGCGGAGCAGATTGCGGCTATTGACGAACAGATGTGGCAGGTGCGCCAGCAGATTGAAAGTTCGGAGGATCTGCCGACGGAGGAGGAAATTCTTCTGGAGAAGCTTCGAAAGATTGATATAGCGGTGGGGGAATAGAATAAAAACTAAAATACTAAAATATTTTAAGAATATTTAAAATAAATCTTGAATATGTGACGACTCTCTGCTATAGTTTTATTTAGGAAGAATGTCAGATTCGGAATGAACAGAAACGGAGGGTTAACATGAGAAGGAAAAAATGGTCGGCTCTGGGGATAGGCATCCTTTTAGCTGCAGGGCTTGCAGCGTGCGGTTCCACGCAGGGTGCGCAGACCGCGGAAGACGGAAGCGGGGGCACACAGACGCAGGAGGGCGATACGGAAAACGCGACGGTCGAAGAGGAGGAGAGCGAAGTGGGAGAACTGCCAGCAGATTTGGACTTTACGGTAAATCTTGACGGAATCAAGACAGCAAAGATCGAGGCTGGCGTCAGCGTCCACGATCCTTCTATCTACAAGGTGGACGGAAAGTATTACATATTTGGCTCCCACATGTCCACGGCGGTGTCGGAAGATCTGCGCACATGGACGTCCCTGGGGGACGGTTATAAGGTGAAGGATCAGATTTACTTCGAACTGATGGCCAATGAGGAGGCGTTCGCTTACTCCGGCAGCAAGAAGAGCCTGATACCTACCGACGACAGGAAATGGCACGTGTGGGCGCCGGATGTGATTTACAACGAGGAGACGGGGCTTTACTATCTCTATTTCTGCACCACTTCCACCTGGAACGCGTCAAACCTGTGTTACGCAACCAGCGAAAATATCGAGGGCCCTTACGAGTGGAAGGGCGCGCTGATTTACTCCGGATTTACTGCGGAGACGCTGGACGCCACGGATGTGACGGAGTATGTTGACAGGGATACCGCGAAGGACCGGTATATAAAGAAGAGCAACGAGTATAATTTTAATAAGTTCCCCAACGCCATTGACCCCACCGTGCTTTACGACGGGGAGGGCAGGCTGTGGATGGTGTACGGCTCCTGGTCTGGCGGCATGTATCTTCTGGAGCTGGACAAGGCGACCGGCGAGGTGATCCATCCCGAGGAGGACGAGGCAAAGCGCGTGGACCCTTATTTTGGGAAGAGGCTGCTTGGCGGCAACCACAGCTCGATTGAGGCGCCATACATTCTTTATGATGAAGAGAGCGGCTATTATTATCTCTTTGTATCCTACGGTGGTCTGACGAGAGAGGGCGGCTACCAGATCCGCGTGTTCCGTTCCGAGACCATAGACGGGGATTACGTGGATATGAACGGGGAATATCCCATGGATACGAACAACCCGGAGCACTATCCGTACGGGCTGAAACTGTCAGGCAACTATTTCCTGCCGAGCCTCGAGATGGCGTACATGGCTACGGGTCATAACTCCGCTTTTGTTGATGAGGATGGGAAGAAGTATGTGGTGAACCACACCCGCTTTGACAATAAGACGGAGGAGCACGAGCCAAGGGTGCACCAGTTTATCGTCAACGAGGAAGGCTGGCCCTGCATGCTGCCTTACGCGACGGACGGCGAGACGGTGTCAGGGAGCGGTTATGACAAGGGAGCGGTTGCCGGAAGATATTATGTGATCAATCAGGGAACGGCGATTGACGCCGAGATCGCACAGCCGTTTATCCTGTATCTGGACGAGAGCGGCAAAGTTTTCGGGGACGGTGTAGAAGGCAGCTGGGAGATGAAAGACGGCACCTGCTATATGAAGGTGTCTTACGGCGGCAAGGATTACAGCGGTGTGTTCTGCCAGATGAACGACGAGGCGGGGACCCAGGTTATGACCTTCAGCGCGGTTGGCGGCAACGAGAGCGTATGGGGTGTGAAATACGAGTGAAGGTAAGCTGCACATGTACGGAATCACGGGAAAAAAGAGAGACATATCATTAGTATTTTAGAAAACGAAACGCCTGCATGAGAAGGGTTTCAGTTAAAAGAAAGTAATTTCAGATTAGGCGGTACAGCCCCGGTAACAAGGGCGGTACCGCCTTTTATGGCGCATGGACGATGATTTGATATTTCGGTCACTGTCATACCATTTTAAAAAAGGGGAAATGGAGGGAAAGTTTCTGCGAAATTCTTGACAACAGTTAGATAAAAATATAAAATTAAGCATATGCTTAATTTAAGGAGGCTGTTTGTGGATAAAGGAGATAAAAGAAAAAAGCAGCTCTTACAGGTTGCGCTGGATGTCTTTATAGAAAAAGGTTACTACGGTACAAGTACGCGGGAAATTGCAAGAAGGGCCGGTGTCAGTTCCGGCTTGCTGTTCCATTATTTTAGCAATAAAGAAAGTATTTATCTTGAACTGATAAAGATTGGCGTTGAAGAAATGAAGATAGATACAGAAAAGGCAATGGAAGCACCTTGTGAATACCTTTTTCAGACCGTGAAGAATGTATTTGAGCAGCTGGAAAGCAGTCCCGCCTTTGGGAAGATGTTTGTGTTTATGGATAATGTTCAATATACGGCAGTTAATGATAAAGAAATAGAGCTGTTTTTGCAATCCATAGATATTTGCAGGCAGTGGATTCCAGTCATTTTAGAGGGACAGCGGCGCGGCGAGTTTCGGGCAGGTAATTCTCATTCATTATGTGTCGCCATTCTGGGCGCCATACAGGGAATTGCGCAGGAAAAAGTCAGAGTCCCTAAGACGCCGTTGCCTGAGACAGACTGGCTTATGGACATGATAGTTAAACGTACCAAATAGCATAAAAATATCGCGGAAGGGTGGACGAAAGCAGATCACATGGTGATGTCATGAAAACAAAGAGTTATGATGATTTATTTGATGCGTGTATTCGGGCAAAAAAGATTTATGAAAGCGTAGTCCTAATCGAAAAGGGAACCGGGGAAACTGTATTCTCAAAGGCCTACGGGGGAAAAGATATAGATAGTCCGATAGTAGCGGCGAGCATAACAAAAATGTTTACTGCCGCATGTATTTTTATTCTCGTTCAGCAGGGCTGTATAACACTGGGTGATAATCTGCTAAATTTTTATGAGCCTGCTTATTTAAGCGGTTTACATTTTTATAAAGGGAAAGAGTATTCTTATGATTTGAAAATATCAGACTTACTCTGCCAGACAAGCGGATTGGCGGATATATATGAAGAAGGGAAAAGCAGCATCAAAAAGCAGGCTGTCATTTCGGATACATTTATTACCTTTGAAAAAAATATTGCCTTAACGAAAGAAAAGAAGGCGCATTTCCCGCCCGGCTTTAAAAACAATGCTTACTATGCGGATATTAACTATCATATATTGGGCGATATTATTGAAAAAGTGACAAAATGCCCATTAGAAAAGGTGTTTGAAAAATACATATTTTCAAAAATAAATATGGCTCAAACTTATCTGCCTGTCTCAGAAGAAGAATATATACCTATGGTTTACTATGGCGATAAGCAGTTATATAGGCCGCAATTCATAATATGCAGTAAAGCAGGCGGCGGCTGCATTACCTCTGCAAGAGATTTAATGATATTTATACAGGCGTTTTTCCATGGAGAACTTTTTGACAAAAAATTTCTCGATCCGAAACTGTATAGAAAACTGCAGCTATCTATGTTTCCCATCTATTATGGAAACGGCTATATGAGAATAAAAATGGGCGGATTTACCACATCCTTTTTGGGGCAGGGTGATTTGACAGGCCATAGCGGATCAACCGGTTCATACGCATTTTATTATCCTGACAAAGAGTTATTTTTTGTCGGGGATTTTAATCAAATGAAATACCCTGCACTGCCTATAAGGTTTGTGATGCAGCTTGCCATGTTTACACCATAAAAGATAGTGGGCAAGAAAAATCCGCTCTATGTATTGGCGGTAAAACCGCTGTCATATGTAGGTTTACTCGCCCTCATCCATGGGAGCGTAATGGATGTTTACCTTGATGTCCTGCCCGTAGTTGCCGAAGGTCTTCCCGAAGATGGTCAGTCCGCCCACATGTTCCGCGTCGTCGTCCACGGCAAGGCGGAAGCGGAGGCTGCTGCGATAATCCAGGTGGAAACTGTCGATGGTTACGTCGGAAATTTTCAGGCCGTCAATAAAGGTGCCCTTCCGATTAATCACGAGAAGCTTAAGCAGCCCGTACTGGTTCCAGTTGGGGAACCACCAGTCGGGGGTAAAAAGTCCTCTGGAATCACCGAAATCACCCGGTGAGAGCCAGTTGCCGATACACACGTCGTTTAAGTAAAAGGAGATGTCGGAGGGCCATACGTTGTTGACGCCGGGCGCCTCGGAACTTAACTCCGCTGAGATCGTGAGCTGCGTGATCTTCTGGAAACTGGGGATGAAGTTGGGAATGTTGTATTCCACAAATCCTTTGGTGAACCAGAGAATATCCGCACTGTAGCGGTCGGGATGGTCAAAGTAACGGGAGTCATCCACTTCGCCGATGATAGCCTTATCGGAGGCCAGACCGCAGGTGGGGCAGATGCGGTAGACGGAATAGTGGCCTATCTTGATATCCGTGCTGTAAACGTTCAGAATATCCTCCTGCCGCTCTAAATCAATCAGAATCTTGTCCAGATGAACCGAGCAGATTTTCTGGTTGCCGTGCCCGGCGGACTCGCTGGAAATGGAGATCAGGCCGCAGCTTTCCAGCTTTTTGATATGGCTGGTCAGAGCCCCGTTCGTGATATTCAGCCTAGTGGCAAGTTCGTTCATGCTCATACTGTTATTATCCAGAAGAATATTTAAAATTTCAATTCGGACATCGGAGCCGAGCGCTTTAAAAATGTCTAAACCATCGTTAAGTGAAGTGATGTGAAGCAAGGTAGTTTCCTCCAAAGATCATAGATGTTTATATTTTTATAAAATATTATAATATCAATAAAATTATATACAAAAAAATACAATTAGTCAATTATAGTTAATTAATTTATACAAAAAAACCGAAGATAAAGCAAAAATATTTTATGTTTTACATAAAAAGGTGTTTTACATAAAAACACGGCCTCCGAAGAAACCGTGTTTGGAGTCACTGTATGTATGATGCGCGAAGCAGGGTTACTTTGCGTTTACTTCATCGAAGATTCGTACCAGATTTTCGTCAGGCGCTTTGGTCATCAGGGATACCGCCACATTGACAAGCAGGGCGATGACAAAGGCGGGAAGCAGTTCGTAGATGGCGAACGCGCCGCCCAGTTTTGCAACGCCGTATTTCCAGGCGAATACCATGACGCCGCCGACAATCATACCGGCAAGCGCGCCCTGTCTGTTGGAACGTTTCCAGAACAGCGCAAGGAGAACTACCGGGCCGAAAGCAGCGCCGAATCCCGCCCACGCGAAGGAGACGATGCCGAAGATGGAACTGTCGGGATCCTGCGCGATAAAGACGGCGATCAGCGAAATGGCGATAACCGTAATTCTTGCGATTAACAGTGAGGTTTTCGTGTCCAGTTTTTTCCTGCCGAAGTCCTGCACCAGATTCTGGGAAATGCTGGACGCCGCGGCAAGCAGCTGAGAATCTGCGGTGGACATGGTAGCCGCCAGAATGCCGGCAAGGATAACGCCTGCAATCAGCGCGGGGATCACACCATGGCTGCTGAGTACGGAAGCGATCTGGATAATAACCGTTTCGGAATTGCTGCCTTCCAGTACGGGAATGACGCCTGCCTGCGAGAGACCGTAGCCAACCACACCGATCAGTACGGCGATGGACATGGAGATGACCACCCATACGGTAGCGATTCTTCTGGAGAGTTTCAGTTTGTTTTCATCCTCGATTGCCATGAAGCGAAGCAGGATGTGGGGCATACCGAAATACCCAAGTCCCCATGCGAGTGTGGACGCGATCATAAGGGGCGTATAGGGAGCGGATGTGCCGGTCTTTGCAGAATAGCTCTGCACCAGGCTTAAATAGCCGGGAAGACTGCTCACGGCGTCTGTAACGCCGCTGAAACCGCCCGTCACGACTGCGCCGAAGCCGACCACAATGAGCAGGGCGATACTCATGGTGATACCCTGGATCAGGTCGGTGGTGCTCACTGCCAGGAATCCGCCCAGTGTGCAGTAGATGACAATGACAGCCGCGCTTAAGAGCATGGCGATGATATAGTTCATGCCAAAGAGGGTACTGAAAAGCTTACCGCATGCCGCAAAGCCGGAAGCGGTGTAGGGTACGAAGAAAACTACGATGATAACAGCGGCGATACAGGTCAGGAAATGTCTGTCGTCGCCGTATCTCTTTGCGAAAAACTCCGGGATGGTAAACGAGCCGATCCGGCTGGAGTAGCGGCGGATCCGTTTGGAGACGAAGAGCCAGTTTAAGTAGGTGCCGATGGCCAGGCCGATTGCGGTCCAGCCCACTTCGGCAAGCCCGGCGATATAGGCAAGTCCCGGCAGTCCCATCAGAAGATAGCTGCTCATATCAGACGCCTCCGCGCTCATGGCGGTGACAAGAGGACCTAGCTTTCTTCCGCCCAGATAAAATTCTGCGGCCTGCGTATTTTGTTTGGAATAGGTTATGCCGATGTAAATCATCATGCCGAGATAGGCAATGATGGCGATGATAATACAAATCTGCGATGTCATAATTTTCCTCCTCAATCTTTTACTTTAGCCTGTTAATAAGTTAAACCATTTGCTATTATAGCGGGTTTGTGGAAAATGCGCAATAAAAAGTAAGGAAAACATTTGGGGAGGGCATATTCTATTGATTTTATGGGAAAAATCGCATATAATGTCATTATCTGCACCGTATTTTCGATAGGATTGCGGTGGGTAATGAGAAGGAGGCTGCAATGGGGGTAGGAGAAGGGAAGACGGACGCAATAGCCCGTTTTGAGGAGTTATGCCGCAATGCGGTGGCGGAACAGGAAAGATTCCTGATGGACAGGCTTACGGAAAACAAAGATACCGAGTACGGAAGGCTGTTTGGATTTGAAGACATTCATTCTGTGGAAGAGTACCAGAAAGAACTGCCCATTACTTTTCATTATGACTATGAGACAATTATCGAGCGGCAGGTAAGCGGGGAAGAGGGGCTGCTTACGATGGAGAGACCGGTGTATTACTGCATCAGCTCCGGCAGCACGGATTCGCCGAAGTATGTGCCGATTATCGAGAAGGATATTCTGCGGCAGAAGTTTTACTGGCGTGATCTGATCAGGGAGACGATCCGCAGGCAGATGCCGGACGCTTCGGATGAGGAGCTTTTCGGCAGGATTTTCCAGATCGGTGAATTTCGCCGTGATTTTATGCCGGACGGCACCATGAGCGGTGTGAGGGCGGGGGCGCTGCACCGTTATCTGCAATCGAGGGGAGAATTAAATATCGACTGTTATACTGCGCCGGAGGAAGTGCTGTTCCCTAAGAACACACTGGAGGACCTGCTGTATGTGAAGGTGCGTTTTGCGCTTGCATGCAGGGATGTGACGGCTATACACGGCATTTATGTGAATCGCGTGGTTGGAGTCTTGCGCTATGTGGTGGATAATTGGGACGCTTTTCTTACGGATATCGAGACGGGAGAGATCAGCGACTGTTTTCTGGTGAGCCATGAATGGGAAAGTTACCTGAAGGAGCATCTTCCGGCGAACCCGGAGAGAGCGGCAGAGCTTCGCGCCATTCCCAGTGCGGACCTGGAAAACGGATTGGTAAGGAAAATCTGGCCGAAGATCAAATACGGACAGATGATCGGCGGCAGCATGTTTAAGCCATATATGGATAAGCTCTGGACGTATGTGGGCGATCTGCCGATTCACTATTTTACATATGCCGCGTCGGAAGGCTGCTTTGGCATTGCAAGAGGCCTCAACGAGGAAGACGCTTACTACACGCTTCTGCCGGATACCTGTTTTTATGAGTTCGTTCCAGAAACAGGAGAAGGGGAAAGGATTTATACGATCCGCGATGTGGAGGTGGGGTCCAAGTACGAGCTGCTGATTACGACCTTTTCGGGCGGTTACCGCTATGCGATCGGTGACGTGGTGGAGGTAGTCGGTTTTGAAGGGCAGGCGCCCATTGTGCGGGTCTGCTACCGAAAGAGCCAGGTGATCAATATAGCGGATGAAAAGATGAATGTGCGTCAGCTGGAGAACGCCATGCGCAAATTCCAGTCAAGGGCGGAGTGCACGGCGGAAGGGTTCTGTGTGGACGGCGATTACGCGAAACAGAGACCGCGCTACATGCTTTATCTGGAACTGGCTGATGGGAAACTGCCCGGGAACGCGGAGGACATTCTGGACGAATGCCTGATGGAGAGCAGCTTCGGCTATAAGAGGGACAGGGAGCTTGCGGAGATTGACCGGGTGAAGATTCAGATGATTCCGAAGGGCGGATTTAAGGCTTACGGGAGATTTATGGCGAAACTTGGCCACAGCAAGGAGCAGGATAAACCGCTCCGCGTTCTTGTGACTGAGGAGCAGAAGGCGTTCTTTGGAGGAGCGCTGATGATGTAGCCGCCAGAAATTACAGGCGGCGCGGGTGATTACATGGGCGAAAATAATGTGGATCTGCCAAAAGCCTTTGCGGAGAGGATGCAAAGGCTTCTTGGCGGGGAATATGAAGCCTTTGAGGCGAGTTACGGACAGGCACGGCAGTACGGACTCAGACGTAATTTGCTGAAAGGCACAGAAGAAGAGTTTATTGGGGCAATGCCCTTTCCGCTGGAAAAGATTTCCTGGGCGCGGGAAGGGTTTTATTATGATGCGGCGGTACAGCCGGGGCGGCATGTGCTTCATGAGGCGGGCGCCTATTACATTCAGGAGCCTTCCGCCATGGCGGCGGTGGAAGCGCTTGCGCCAAAGCCGGGTGAGCGGATTCTTGACCTGTGCGCGGCGCCCGGGGGGAAAAGCACGCAGATTGCAGGGCGGATGCAGGGACAGGGGTTATTGGTTTCCAACGAGATCATCGGGGAGCGGGCGCGCATTTTATCCCAGAATGTGGAGCGGATGGGCGTATCAAACTGTGTCGTCTGCAGCGAGAAGCCGGAGCGCATTGCGTCGCTTTTTCCCGCCTTTTTTGACAGGGTGCTGGTGGATGCGCCCTGTTCCGGGGAAGGAATGTTTCGAAAGGATGAGGCCGCCAGGCAGGAGTGGAGCCAGAAGGCGGTGCAGATGTGTGCCGAGAGGCAGGCGCTGATTTTGGATGAGGCGGCAAGAACGGTAAGACCGGGCGGCGTGCTTGTGTATTCCACCTGTACTTTTTCGCCGGAGGAAAACGAGGGGACCGTCAGCGCATTTTTGCGGGCGCATGCGGAATATAATATAGAAGAGACAGCTTTGGAAAACAGTCTTTCTAAGGGACGGGGGGATTGGATTTCACAGCCGGCGGAGGGGCTGGAGCATACGCTGCGGCTATGGCCGCACCTGATCCGCGGCGAGGGACACTATATTGCCAGACTGCGAAAGGCCGGCCCGCAGGCGGATAATCTGCCGGAAGCGGTCATGGGAAAAAGCCCACGGAAAAGTGATGCGCGGATGGCAGTGGAGAAGATGGCTGGAAAAGGAACATGGCAGATTACAGGCGATAAGAAGTTATGTAAACTTATAGAAGACTTTTTACGTGAGGAAATGGGGATCGGAGAAACGTGGATGGCGAGGCATCCGGGAAGGCTGGTCCGCTTTGGGGAGCAGATTTACCTTGTGCCGGAAGAAATGATTTCTTTGACGGGGATCAAGGTGCTGAGGCCGGGGCTGCAGCTCGTGACAGAGAAAAAGAACCGCTTTGAGCCGGCCCATGCATTGGCGCTTTCTCTACTGCCGGAGGATGGCGGACGCGTTTATGGGCTTTCAGAGCGGGAGGCGGCGGCCTATCTGAGGGGGGAGAGCATTGCCTGCGGGGAGGAGAGAGGCTGGACGGCGCTTTCTTACGCTGGATATGCGCTTGGCTTCGGAAAGGCTTCGGGCGGTCAGATCAAGAACCACTATCCGAAAGGGCTTCGCAAATCTTTGTAAATTCTTAAATTTGTTTTATGGCATATAATAAGCTTGCCAAATGATTCTGCCTGGAATATACTAAATGTAGACTTTTACAGGAGATAAACTACTTGATTGTGTATGCCGGCGTAGGGAGTTCTTACGATGCTATTTTCCAGTGTGGGATTTTTATTTCGGTTTCTGCCGATTTTTATGATAATCTATCTGGTGTTTCCTAAATACCGCAATATTGTACTTTTGACAGGAAGCCTTATCTTCTATGGAGTGGGAGAACCGTATTTCGTTCTGCTGCTTCTTTTGTCTGTTCTGGCAAATTATGGTTTCAGCCGTTATATGTTCTGGGAACCGAAATCGCCGCAGTCGCATCGCAAAAAGAAGGCGGCGAGGCGGCGCAGGAGGGCTCTTGTACTGGCGGTGACGCTGGACCTGAGCGTCTTGTTTGTGTTTAAGTACTGGGATTTTGCGGCGGGCAGCATCAACGGGCTTGCCGGGAACGGGGTTTTGCCGATACTGTCCCTGGCATTGCCGCTTGGTATCAGTTTTTATACGTTCCAGATGATTTCCTATCAGATTGACTGCTTTCGGGGAACGATAGAGAAGCGGGCGGGGCTGCTCTCTTTTGCGACATATGTCTGTATGTTTCCCCAGCTGATAGCAGGCCCTATTGTCCGCTACGGCGAGGTGGCGGAGCGCATGGCAGGCAGGCGCGTGCGTATCAGGGATCTGGAGAACGGGTTGAAACTTTTTACACTTGGACTGGGACTTAAAGTGCTTCTGGCGAACCAGATCGGTACGCTCTGGAATCTGATTATGACGGCGGGGGCGGGCAGGCTGCATCCTCTTGTGGCGTGGCTTGGTGCATTCGCCTACTCCTTTCAGATCTATTTTGATTTCTGGGGATACTCTGTGATGGCCATGGGGCTTGGCAAGATGCTTGGATTTTCCATTCCCCGCAATTTTGACCATCCGTACACGTCGCGTTCCCTGTCAGAATTTTGGAGAAGGTGGCATATGACGCTGGGGAGCTGGTTTAAGGAGTATGTCTACATTCCTCTGGGCGGCAGCCGGAAAGGAAAGGGACGGACGGCATGCAACTTATTTGTGGTCTGGGCGCTTACGGGGCTGTGGCACGGCGCGGCATGGAACTTTGTGCTTTGGGGCATCGCCTTCTTTCTGCTGCTTTCCCTCGAAAAGTGGACTTTTGGAAAGCGGATGGAGAGAAGTCTTGTGGCGGGCCATGTCTACACGGTGCTGCTGATTCCTGTGACATGGGTCATTTTTGCGATAACGGATATGGGACAGCTTGCCGGGTATCTGGGCAATCTCTTTGGATATCACAGGGAGGGCATACTGGTTGGGACCACGCAGCTGATCCGATATCTCAAAGAGTATGGCATACTTTTGATAGCGTGTGTTATATTTTCGACGCCCCTGCCGACAAAGCTGTATTGGAAGTGGAAGGACCGCTGGTTTGCGGTGCTGATTCTTTTAGGCGTCTTCTGGTGGTCGGTGAGGGAGATTGCCATGGGGAGCAATAATCCGTTTTTGTATTTTAGATTTTAGCGTTTGAATGAGGCGAAAAATGAACAGAAATAAGATGAGGACTTTTCTGGAAATCATATATAACTGTCCCTTTATTTTGCTTGTGCTCTTTACAAGTTCTGTTTTTTTTCTGTTTTTTGACGGAACAGAAAAACTAAAAAGCGAACAAGATATGGCGGTTTTACAGCTGATTGAAGAAAGAATAAAGACGGGTACGGGAGAAGATGACCTTGTAAATGGGAACGATATTTTAGCCAAAAAGGACCAGAAAGACGAAGGCGGCGCAGGGGAGGATTCCGGGGAAAAGCAGGGTGAGGAAGAAGAAAATCTCCAAAATGCAGGAGCGCGCAAGCCAGAAAACAGCGGAATTGAAAATAAGCAGGAACGGAAAACGGACAATAAAAATCTGGAAATCATCGGTAAAGGCGCAAAAATGGAAACACATACCACAGAATTTGTGGAATACACACCGATTGAGACGGATTCCCGGTATTACTCGGATGCAGGAAAAGTTGCATTGACCACGGCATACGACTATGTGTTAGAGAACGAGAGTTATTTTAACGATGCCGCTTTTCTGGGCGATTCCCGTACTCTGGGTATTTCGGATTATGCAGGACTTGAGGGCGCTGACTTTTTCTGTGACAACGGTATGACCATATACAAACTTCTTGAGGACGATGGGGTGACTTACCAGAAGACGGGCGAGAAGGTGGACATGAAAGAAATTTTGCAAAAGAAGCGTTACGGCAAAATTTACATCATGCTTGGGATGAACGAACTGGGGTATGGCGATACACCCATGTACTTAAAACAGTATCTCAAGGTGGTCAGGCAGATCAAGGAATGGCAGCCGGGTGTTATTATTTATGTGATGGCAAATCTCCACGTGAGCCGGGAAAAGAATAATATGGAGACGGAGTTTAACAATATCAATATCAACGACAAAAATGTGGCGTCCGCCAGACTGGCCAACGGGAGAGATGTTTTTTACCTTGACTGCAATCCGCTGTTTACCGATGAAGAGGGGTATCTGCAGGCGGAGCTTACTTTTGACGGGGTACATCTCTACGCGCAGCATTACGACAGGTGGCGGGATTTTCTCTTTGAGCACGGGGTAGAGAGGGAGGAAATCCTGCAGACGGAGGCGGACGGACAAGAGAACGGTTTTGGAGAAATGGGAGGTAGCGATGGAGAAAGTGCGTCTCAATAAATATCTTGCCTCCTGCGGCGTATGTTCCAGAAGGGATGCGGATAAGCTGATAGAGGCGGGGGAGGTCTATGTAAACGGCGATAAGGCGGCTGCGGGCATGAAGGCAGGACCCGGAGACCGGGTGGAAGTGCGGGGAAAACTTCTTGCGATGCCGGATGAAAAGGTGGTGCTTGCCTACTATAAGCCTGTGGGGGTGGTCTGTTCGGAGAGAGACGCCCACGCGGGACGGCTGGTGACGAAGGAGATCGGCTACCACAGGCGTGTGACCTATGCGGGCAGACTGGATAAGGATTCCGAGGGGCTGCTGCTTCTCACCGATGACGGAGACCTGATAGACGCCATGATGCGGGGAAGGAACGGGCACGAGAAAGAGTATATTGTCAAGTCTGACCGAAAATGGGAGGATGGTGCGATAGATCACTTGCGGGCGGGCGTGTATCTGGAAGAACTGGGACAGACGACCCGTCCCTGCGAGATTGAACGGGTCGGGGATAAAACAATTAAAATGGTGCTTACCCAGGGACTGAACAGGCAGATCAGGCGTATGTGCGAGGCGCAGGGCTACCGGGTGAAGAGCCTGAAAAGAACACGTGTTATAAATATAAGGCTGGAGAAGCTGAAACCGGGCGAGTACCGGGAATTGACAGGAAAGGAGCGGGAGGAGCTGTACCGGCTCTGCGGGTTGTATGGCGGAAAATAAGATGGATCGCATGAGGGAGTTGGTCTCTCTCTTAAACAGGGCTTCGGAGGCCTATTATGCCAAAGACGAAGAGATTATGTCTAACTTCGAGTACGACAGGCTCTACGACGAGCTGGAGGAACTGGAAAAGGAGCTTGGCGTGACGCTTGCGGACAGTCCTACGGTGCAGGTAGGCTTTGAAGCGGTGGATGAGCTGCCGAAGGAGAGGCACGAGTCAGCCATGCTGTCCCTTGCAAAGACAAAGAGCAGGGAGGAGCTGGTGGAGTGGCTTGGCGGGAAAGAGGGGCTTCTGTCGTGGAAACTGGACGGATTGACCATTGTTCTCACTTACAGGGACGGCGAGCTGCAAAAGGCGGTGACGAGAGGAAACGGAGAGGTGGGAGAGGTGGTTACCGGCAACGCCGGAGTGTTTCGCAACCTCCCGGTTACGATTCCCTATCAGGGGGAACTGATCCTGCGCGGTGAGGCGGTTATCACCTACAGTGGTTTTGAGAAAATCAACAGGGAGATCGAGGACGAGCAGGCAAAGTATAAAAATCCGAGAAATCTCTGCAGCGGCAGCGTCAGACAGCTGGACAACCGGATTACGGCGCAGAGGGGCGTACGGTTTTTTGCCTTTTGCCTTGTGAGGGCGGATGCAGAGTTCCATAATTCCCGCAGTGAGCAGTTTGATTTCCTGAAAAGTCAGGGATTTGACGTGGTAGAGCACCGTCTGGTGACGCCGGAAGACATATTGGATAACATAAGTTATTTTGAAGAAAAGATACAGACCTACGACGTGCCCTCCGACGGACTTGTGCTTACCTATGAGGATATGGCGTATGGCGCGTCCCTTGGCAGGACGGCAAAATTCCCCCGGGATTCCATCGCCTTTAAGTGGGCGGATGAACTGCGTGAGACGACGCTTATTAAGATGGAGTGGAGCGCCAGCCGTACCGGGCTGATCAATCCCGTGGCCATCTTTGAGCCTGTGGAGCTGGAAGGCACCACGGTAAGCCGGGCGTCCGTGCACAATATCAGTATCGTGCGGGGGCTGAAACTGGGTATCGGGGACAGGATTACGGTCTATAAGGCGAATATGATCATTCCCCAGATCGCGGAAAATCTGACGAAGAGCGATTCTCTGGAAATCCCGGACATATGCCCCGTATGTGGGCAGCCTACCCGCATCAGCCAGATGAACGACGCGCTGACGCTTATGTGTGACAATCCCGACTGTGACGCGAAGAAAATCAAGGCGTTCACCCTGCTGGTGAGCAGAGATGCCCTGAATGTGGACGGTCTGTCTGAGTCCACACTGGAAAAGTTTCTGGCAAAAGGATTTTTGCATGAGTTTGCGGATCTGTTCCGGCTGGAACGTTTCCGGGAGGAAATCACGCAGATGGAAGGCTTCGGGGAGAAGTCATGGCAGAACCTTTCGGAGAGTCTGGAGCGGGCGAGAAAAACCACTTTGCCGCGTCTCCTTTACGGGCTGGGGATTGAGAATGTGGGCGTGGCGAACGCCAAAATGCTGTGCAGATATTTTCAGTATGACCTGCAGGCGCTGCGGGACGCTTCGGCGGAGGAACTTGCGGAGATTGACGGCGTCGGTGAAGTGATCGCCTTGAGCATCTGCGACTATTTTCACAAGGAAAAAGCAATGGAGCAGCTGGACCGTCTGCTTGGGGAAGTGGAGATCGAGAAACAGGAGGCGGCGCAGGCGCAGCAGAACCTTTCCGGCATGAGTTTTGTCATTACGGGAAGTCTGTCCCATTTTGAAAACCGAAATGCCATGAAGGAGGAGATCGAAAAGCGGGGCGGCAAGGTAACCGACAGTGTGACGGGGAAAACCGTCTGCCTGATCAACAACGATACCACGTCCCAGTCATCCAAGAACAAAAAGGCCAAGGAGCTTGGGGTAAAGATTTTGTCGGAGGAAGACTTTATGGCGGAATACCTCAAATAATAACATGTGATATAAAAAGGCGGTAAAAAAAGAGTGCGGATGCACTCTTTTTGTTATATTTCCCTCACATCGTAAGGAGTGGTCTGATACACGTAGTAATTAAGCCAGTTTGAAAAGAGAAGCTGCCCCGCGGAACGCCAGTTGACGACCGGCTCCTTTGAGGGATCGTCCTCCGGGAAGTAATTTACCGGGATTTTGGGATTCATGCCCTTTTCCATATCGCGGGCGTATTCCAGCGCCAGCGTGTCGGCGTCGTATTCCAGATGACAGGTAATGAAGAAATGCCGGCTGTCCTCGGTCTTGGCAATAGCCATGCCGGCTTCGTCGGAGACCGCCATCAGTTCCAGATTCGGCACGGAGGCGATCTGTGCCGGGTCTATCGTCATGGCGCGGGACTGCGGCGCGTGGAAAATATCGTCAAATCCCCGGAAAAGAGGCGATTTTCGCTTGAGAATCCTGTGCGTGTACACGCCGGACAGCTTTTCGTCCAGATCTTCACGGTCCAGACCGTAAAAGTAGTACAGGGCGGCGTATGCGCCCCAGCACAGGTGGAGCGTACAGTGTACATGCGTGCGCCCCCACTCCATAATCGTGCAGATTTCGTCCCAGTAAGCGACTTTTTCGAAGCGGACATGGTCGAGCGGCGCCCCGGTGATGATCATGCCGTCGAATTTGCGGTCCTTGATCTGGTCAAAGGTCGTGTAAAAAGCTTCCATGTGGTTGGAGTCGGTATGCTGCGGCGTATAGCTGGCGGTCTGTAAAAACTCCACGTTTACCTGCAGCGGTGTATTTGAAAGCTTTCGGAGAAGCTGCGTCTCGGTTACTTCTTTCGTGGGCATCAGATTTAAGATAAGTACGTCAAGAGGACGGATATCCTGATGCATCGCCCGGAATTCTGTCATAACAAATATATTTTCTTTCTCTAAAATGCCGGTTGCCGGCAGTAAATCCGCTACTTTGATGGGCATGGGGATCCCTCGCTTTCTCTCAGGTTATTTTATATATATGAAACGGTAAATGATACAATGTATGATATCACAAACAAAAGAGGCGCGCAAGGCGGCTCCCTGAGATGGCGGACAATTTACCAAAAATTAACTTAACGTGGTGTTTTGAGAAGTTAAATAATCGAGCAGAAAAAGATTTGCATAATTTTGTATTTTACCTTATAATTTATATGTATTAACGTTTCGACACAGGGGGAACGAGCGGATTATGGAGACAGCATATCAAAAGGTTAAGGTACACAATGAGCTTGAGTGGTGCCAGGTAAAGGATATGGAGACCAAGGAGAAGATAGAGAAAGTGCTGTTAAGGCACCGGGTATCCTATTTCGTGAAGTGGGAGAAACCGAAATTCTTTTCCAATGATACATTTGGAGCCTGTGTGTTCTGCGTGAACCAGCTGCAGAAGGAGACGGCGGAAGATGCGATTCAGGAGCTTCCCGAGGAGGTGCGGGATAAGATCCGTTTCATAAACCGCAAGGTGGACAAGACTTTTTACTGAAGGAAAACGTGATTATCTACATCATAATATGGTATAAAAAGCCGGGTGCGTGAATTTGCACCCGGTTTTCTTTACTCTGTAGCAAAATGCTCTTTTTTCAGGTTTTTCTGCGCCGTGGAGAGCATCAGCTTGATGCGGTTTAATTGATTGACCTCGCTTGCGCCGGGATCATAGTCGATTGCCACAATGTTGGAGCTGGGGAACCGCTTGCGGAGCTCCTTGATGACGCCCTTGCCGACCACATGGTTGGGCAGACAGCCGAAGGGCTGTGTGCAGACGATATTGTTAACGCCGCTGTGGATCAGTTCAACCATCTCTCCTGTAAGGAACCACCCCTCGCCGGTCTGGTTGCCGATATCGACAATCGGTTTCGCGTAGTCTACCAGCGTGTAGATGCTGACGGGCGGTGTAAAGTGTCTGCTCTTCGCAAATTCCTTCGCGGCCTGCGCGCGCAGCTTTTCAAGCGCACGTATGCCGAAGCGGGAGACGAGTGCAGCCTTTTTTGAGGTGCCGAGGAAATCCGCCTTGTAAATCTGGTTGTAGAAGCAGTAGAGCATGAAATCTAACAGGTCAGGTACGACTGCCTCTGCGCCTTCCGATTCCAGAAGCTCTACCAGATGGTTGTTGGCGGCAGGCGCGAATTTGACCAGAATTTCACCGACGATGCCGACGCGGGGCTTGCGCAGATCTTCATATACAGGGATCTGGTCAAAATCCCTTACAATCTGGCGGCACATCTTCTGGAAGGTCAGATAGTTCATGGACTTCCCGGAGACAAAATCCCGGCATTTCGTGACCCATTTCGCATGCAGCGCATCCACGGAGCCCGGCTCCTTTTCGTAGGGGCGCATACGGTAAACACATCGCATAAAGATATCCCCGAACAGCGCGCCGTAGGCGGCACGCATGAGGAGGGTGGCGTTCAGGTGGAAACCGGGATTGCTCTCAATACCGGCAAGATTTAAGGAAATGACGGGAATCTGCGGCATACCCGCCTTTTCCAGCGCGCGTCTGATAAAGCCCACATAGTTCGTGGCACGGCAGCCGCCGCCGGTCTGGCTCATAATGACCGCCACTTTATTCAGGTCATATTTCCCGGAAAGCAGGGCATCCATAATCTGTCCCACTACGATCAGGGAAGGATAACACGCGTCATTATTTACATATTTTAATCCCATGTCAACGGCCTGCCTTGTGTCGTTGCCGAGCACTTCAAAGTGATAGCCGCACGCATTGAAGGCTGCCTCGATAATTTCAAAATGGATCGGCGACATCTGGGGACAGAGGATGGTGTAATCCTTTCTCATTTCCTCTGTAAAGGGCACTTTCTTGATGGCGCTGGAGCGTATTGTGCGCTTCTCGCCTTTCTGCTCCCGTACCTGAATCGCGGAGAGCAGGGAACGGATGCGGATTCTCGCCGCGCCCAGATTGTTCACTTCGTCGATTTTCAGGCAGGTATAGATTTTGTCGGAGCCGGTAAGGATGTCGTTCACCTGGTCCGTGGTCACGGCGTCAAGGCCGCAGCCGAAAGAGTTGAGCTGGATCAGATCCAGGTCGTCCCTTGTCTTGACGAAACTTGCCGCTGCATAAAGCCTTGAATGGTACATCCACTGGTCGGAAACGATCAGCGGCCTCTCGGGCGCCGCCAGGTGAGAGACGGAATCCTCCGTGAGCACCGCAATGTCGTAGGAGGTGATCAATTCGGGAATGCCGTGGTTGATCTCCGGGTCTATGTGATACGGACGACCCGCCAGCACGATACCGCGTTTATGGTTGGTTTCCAGATAGCGGAGCACTTCTTCGCCTTTGTCGCGCATGTCCTGTCTCGCTGCGGCCAGCTCTGTCCACGCAGCCTCGGCAGCATCCATAACGGCTGTTATAGGAAGCTCGCGGAACTCTCTTGTCAGCGCCTCGGTAACGGTCTGCAGACTCTTAAAGGACATAAAGGGATTGCGGAAAACCACTTCCCCGCGCCCGATTTCCTCCACGTTATTCTTGATGTTTTCGGAATAGGACGTGACGATGGGGCAGTTGTAGTGGTTGTTGGCGTCATGAAACTCATCCCGCTCATAAAAGAGGGCGGGGTAGAAGATAAAGTCCACATTCTGCCTGATGAGCCATGCCACATGTCCGTGCGCCAGCTTTGCAGGATAGCATTCCGATTCGCTGGGGATGGATTCGATGCCGAGCTCATAGATTTTGCGGTTGGAAACGGGGGAGAGTACGACCCGGAAGCCCAGCTTCGTAAAGAAGGTGAACCAGAAAGGGTAATTCTCGTACATGTTTAACACCCGCGGAATGCCCACAGTGCCCCGTTTCGCCTCGTTTGCCGGAAGCGGCTCGTAGGAAAAATACCGTTTCAGCTTATAGTCAAAGAGATTGGGCGCCCCATTTTCCTTTTTTGTCCGTCCAAGCCCCCTCTCACAGCGGTTGCCGGAGATGTACTGACGGCCGCCGGTAAATTTGTTGATGGTGAGACGGCAGTTGTTCGTGCAGCCCTTGCATTTTGCCATGCTCGTCTCAAACTGCAGATTTGTGATCTGCTCCAGATTCAGCATGGAAGTCTGGTAGCCTTCTTCGTAGTGCGCCCTCGCAATCAACGCCGCGCCGAAAGCGCCCATGATACCGGCAATATCCGGGCGGATCGCCTCGCAGTCGGCGATTTTTTCAAAGCTTCTAAGAACCGCGTCATTGTAGAAGGTGCCGCCCTGTACGACAATATTTCTGCCCAGTTCCGAGGCGTCGGAGACTTTGATTACCTTAAAAAGCGCATTCTTGATGACGGAGTAGGCAAGTCCCGCGGAGATATCGGAGACGGACGCCCCTTCCTTCTGCGCCTGTTTTACCTTGGAATTCATGAATACCGTACAGCGGGTGCCGAGGTCAATGGGATGCTCTGCAAAGAGGGCGGTTCTGGCAAAGTCCTCCACGCCATAGTTCAGGGACTTGGCAAAAGTCTCTATGAAGGAGCCGCAGCCGGAGGAGCACGCCTCGTTGAGCTGTACGCTGTCCACGGTATGGTTTTTGATCTTGATGCATTTCATGTCCTGCCCGCCGATATCCAGGATGCAGTCCACCTCCGGGTCGAAGAAAGCGGCGGCATTGTAGTGCGCCACGGTCTCCACCTCGCCGTCGTCTAAGAGAAAGGCGGCCTTCATCAACGCTTCGCCGTAGCCGGTGGAACAGGAGCGGGCGATTTTTACCCCCGCCGGGAGCAGCTTATAGATCTCCTTGAGGGAGCGTATTGCCGTTTTTAGGGGGCTGCCGTCGTTGCTGCTGTAGAAAGAGTAGAGCAGGGAGCCGTCGTCTCCCACAAGCGCAACCTTTGTGGTTGTGGAGCCGGCGTCGATGCCGAGGAAACAGTTGCCCCGGTAGGAGGCGAGGTCGCCGGTCGCCACATGATGGGCGCCGTGGCGGGAGCGGAACGCGTCGTAGTCCGCCTGTGTGGCGAAGAGCGGCTCCATGCGCTCCACCTCAAATTCCATTTTGATATCGGTGGAAAGTTTGGCCGTCAGCTCTTCCATCGTATAGAAGGCGTCCTCCTTCGCGTTCAGGGCGGAACCTATCGCTGCGAAAAGGTGGGAGTTCTCCGTGTCAATGATATGGGCGTCATCCAGCTTCAACGTGCGGATGAACGACTGCTTTAACTCTGATAAAAAGTGCAGCGGGCCGCCGAGGAACGCCACATGTCCACGGATCGGCTTGCCGCAGGCAAGACCGCTGATGGTCTGGTTGACAACCGCCTGAAAGATGGAGGCGGAAAGATCTTCTTTCGTGGCGCCCTCATTGATGAGGGGCTGGATATCGGATTTGGCGAACACGCCGCAGCGCGCCGCTATCGTATATAGGGAGTGATAATTTTTAGCGTATTCGTTCAGACCCGCCGCATCCGTCTGCAGGAGGGAAGCCATCTGGTCGATGAAGGAGCCCGTGCCGCCGGCACAGATACCGTTCATGCGCTGTTCCACGTTGCCGCCTTCAAAATAGATGATCTTTGCGTCCTCGCCGCCAAGCTCAATCGCCACGTCCGTGACAGGCGCGAAGGTCTGCAGGGATGTGGACACGGCGATCACTTCCTGTACAAAGGGGATCTGCAGGTGGTTTGCCAGCGTCAGACCGCCGGAACCAGTGATGATGGGATGCACCGTGAGGTTTCCAAGCTGTTTAAAAGCCTGGGAGAGAAGAGCCGCAAGGGTTTCCCTGATATTAGCAAAATGTCTTTTGTAATCGGAAAAGAGTATTTGATGCCTGTCGTCCAAAATGGCAATCTTGACGGTAGTGGAACCGATGTCGATGCCAAGCGTATATTGCATATCACTCATTTCTTGTTCGCTCCTTCATGTATCAAATGGTAACTTGGAATAAGTTACCTTCTTACCTATTATAATGTGTTTTCTGGCATACGCTGTCATTATACGACACAGTTTTCCAAAATGCAATTGTCCAATTCTTAGAAAAGAATGAAGTTTTCGGCAGACATTTATTAAATTTTTATGAGAGGGCGATTTTTGGGGCTGTGACATTTACTTTTAAAAAGAGGGATGCTATATTATATAATAGAATTTTGATAATAGAATCCTGCCTTTGGATTCTATTATATATTTTAAGGGAGAGTGAAATATGAGTCCTTTTGAACGAAAATTTGGAAAATACGCGATACGGAATCTGTCCTTTGTGCTGGTCATGTGCTATGCGGTCGGGTATCTTTTGCAGATGTTTGACAGGAGCGGACTGCTGATCACCTATCTGACGCTGAACCCGTATGCGATTCTGCACGGGCAGATCTGGCGGCTTGTGACGTGGGTGCTGATTCCGCCGAGCAGCGGCGGGCTTTTCTTTACATTACTCATGTTATATTTTTACTGCTCCATAGGAACTTCCCTTGAACGGACATGGGGGACTTACCGCTACAATGTCTATCTGTTTCAGGGGATGCTGTTTACCATTGCAGGGAGTTTTCTGCTGATGGGGTACTGTTATCTGTTTCAGCCGGAGATCTCCCTGATGGGCGCGGTCCTGACCGTCGATACGCCCCGTGAGTATTTTACGGTGATTGCGATGATGTTCAGCACATACTATATCAATATGTCAATCTTTCTCGCGTACGCGGCTACTTTCCCGGACGCGCAGGTGCTGCTCATGTTTATCATTCCGATCCGGGTGAAATGGCTGGGCGTTATATATGCGGTGATGCTGCTGTTCCAGTTCCTTGGGTCGAATGTGTACGGGAAATTTGCCATCGGGGCTTCACTGCTCAATTTTGTCGTGTTTTTCCTGACATCGCGGAATATGATGCACCTGAACCCGAAACAGATCCACAGGCGGCAGGAGTTTAAGCGGGAAGTGAGGAGAAGCACGGGGATTACCAAGCATAAATGCGCGATCTGCGGCAGGACAGAGGTGGACAGCCCGCAGATGCAGTTCCGTTTCTGCTCCAAGTGCGACGGAAATTATGAATACTGCGAGGAGCATCTGTATACGCATACGCACATCAAGCGGCCAAATTAGACAGGCTTTGTGCAGACATGCCAAAAAGTAGATTTTTTGGGAGGAAACGGGAGTTTTATGGAGCGTGAGACAGCGTTTGCTGAAATTTTGGAGGAAGTTAAGAAAACAGCCAGGGCACAGCGGAATTTCATAACGAAGGCGGATGTGGAGGAAGCGTTCTCTCCGCTTTCTCTTTCTGCCGAGCAGATGGAGATGGTGTATGTCTATCTGCGGGAGAACAAGATCGGTGTGGATGAGCCTGCAGATTTGGATTCTTATCTGGAGGAGGAAGAGCAGAACTATCTGGACTCTTATTTGGAAGCGCTGCAGGCAATCCCGAAAGTGACGGACGGGGAGAGGGAGGCGATTACCCTTTCCGCAATGGCGGGAGACGCGGACGCCGTCAAACGGCTGACGGAGCTTATGCTGCCGGAGGTTCCCGAGATAGCCAAGCTCTATACCGGGCAGGGCGTGGGGCTGGAGGATCTGATTGGCGAGGGCAATGTGGCGCTTTCTCTCGGCGTTACCATGCTGGGTGCATTGGAACATGCGGGTGAGGCGCAGGGAATGCTTGCCAAAATGATGATGGACGCCATGGAGGACTGCATCGCGGAAAATGCGGCGGAGGAAAAGAGCGATCAGAAAATTGCCGACAAGGTAAACAGAGTGGCGGATGCGGCGAACGCCCTTAAGGAAGAACTGCGCAGGGCGGTGACGGTGGAGGAACTGATGGAAGAGTCGGGGCTTTCGAGAAAGGCCATCGAGGACGCCGTCCGCATAAGCGGCGGTAAGATCGAGTCCATTGCAGCGGAGTAGGGACTGATGCTGAAAAAGGGATTTTTGCGTGACGGGCTGGGAAAATTTTATGGCCGGACGGACTATGGAAGGAAACCGATGGAAACAGAGAACAGGGATTATAAATATTTTATGCAGGATACAGGGTCTGTTTACCTTGGCGCAAAGCTGAGTTACGCGGAGATTCTGCAGGATGAAATGGTGAATTTTAAATACAAGAGCATTGTGGAGCACTATATTTTCAAGGATACCGACCCGGAGACCACCTTGGAGAGCCATCTCTACTATATGACGAAAGAACAGTTTTCCTGCCGGACCTACGAGCAGCTCAAGGCGAAGGTTAAGGTCAGTATTCTGGAGGACCGAAAATCCCTTTTCGGCAGGAAAAAGACAGGGTATGTCACGAAACTGATGCCGCTTGCGGCGCTTGTTGACATGAATCTGGCGCAGAAAAAGGCGAAGGGCGTGGTGATTCAGGAACTTGCGCTTTCGAAGCTGGGGCTGATGGCGTTTAGCGTGTAAATGCATTTTTGGGACGTCGCCGGATGCCTGTAAATTGCATTGCGCGATAACTTACACGTAATTTTTCGCGGAAATTTTCTATTAGGGCTTGATTTTGACAAATTTTTTTGTTAAAATTACTTTTGTAAAATTCCCCTTTTACACTGGACAGGTGATCGGCCTCAGGGTCTCACCTGTTCTTTTATTTCCGCGAATAAGCAGAGCAGGAAGGCTGGCGAAGCAGACATCATGCTTGCATGAATGGATGCTTCGATAGACTTACGGCGAGCAACGCGAGCGAAAGATGCGAAGCATCTTGAGACTCTGCTTATGCGCATATCGCGTCAAAAAACGGCGCTCACTTCGACAACAGTATCCTGTCATTATCCAACCGTTTTCCGGCACACACCTTGAACTGTTCTAACAGATCGTCTATGGTGAGATGTTCCCTTTCTTCCCCCGAAACATGGAATACGATACGTCCGCCGTCCATCATCAGTGTGCGGTTCCCGAGGGAAAGCGCCTGATGCATGTTGTGTGTGACCATCAGGCAAGTGATGTGCCGCTTTGCAATGATTTTTTCTGTGAGGGCGAGCACTTTGTCCGCCGTGGCGGGGTCAAGGGCGGCGGTGTGTTCGTCGAGCAGAAGAATGCGGGGCGTCACCATGGTTGCCATCAGAAGCGTGAGCGCCTGTCTCTGGCCGCCGGAAAGGAGTCCGACAGGCTGCTTCATTCGGTCTTCCAGTCCCATGTCCAGAAGGGCAAGCTGTTCCCGAAACTTCTTCTTTTCCTTCGCGCTGATCCGGCTGAAATAGGCGTGCCTTTTTGTGGCGGCCCGCAGATAGGCGAGCGCCATGTTTTCTTCGATAGTCATGTGGGGCGCGGTTCCTTTTAAGGGGTCCTGAAAAAGGTGTCCGATCACTTTGCTCCGTGTATGTTCTTTGCAGTAGGTGATATCCTCGTCACCCAGAATAATCCGTCCTTCATCCACATAAAAATTGCCCGTGATGGCGTTAAAGAGCGTGGATTTACCCGCGCCGTTGCTGCCGACAATGGTGGCGAAATCGCCGTCTTCAAGAGAGAGGCTCACCTTGTCAAGCGCTTTTTTCTCGTTGACTGTGCCGGGGTTAAATGTTTTGGAGACTGAGTCAATGACTAACATTGGCGGATTCCTCCTTTCTGTAGGCGTTTCGGTTGGTATTTCGCTGCCTGATGAACGTGGACTTCTCCCTGAGGTATGGAAAGGAGATGGCAATGGCGACAATGACGGCGGAGACAAGCTTGAGTGCTTCCGCCGGCACGTTCAGGCGAAGCGCCAGCGCCACGATGAAGCGGTAGAGACAGCTTCCTAAAATTACACCTGCTATCTTTTGGAACATCCCGCCTTTTTTGACGAGTGTTTCCCCGATAATCAGGCTGGCAAGGGCGATGGTAACCATGCCGGTTCCCAGATTGATATCGCAGGATTTCTGATACTGGCCGAGGATCGCGCCGGAGAGGGCGGTCAGCGCGTTTGCCGCACAGAGCCCAACGGTAATCATAAACAGGGGATTGATGCTGGATGCCCGCACCATGTGTTCGTTATCCCCTGTGGCGCGGATGGAAAGCCCCAGCCGTGTGTTCAGAAACAGAGATAAAATAACACCAATTACCATTACAATCACAAGAGTGATCAGCAGTTTATACCAGTCCTCGTACCAGCTGTAGGAGAGCTTTTCCTTTGCCAGGCTGAAAATGGTGTCGCAGGCGAAAAGGTTCACGTTGGAGGAAAAGCCCATCACGGCTATATTGACTGTGTAAAGACCTGTATTGACGATAATACCGGCAAGAATGGAGGGAACCCCCATTCTTGTCTGCAAAAAGGCAGTGACAAAGCCGGAGCAGATGCCCGCGCCCATGGCGGCGAAGAGCGCCAGCACAGGGTGCCCTGCAAGCGTCACCATGGCGCCCACCGCGCAGCCTAAGGTAAAACAGCCGTCGGTGGACAGGTCGGCGATATTTAAGATGCTGAATGAGAGAAACAGTGCCAGCGCCACCAGGGCGTAGATACAGCCCAGTTCCAAGGCGCTTTGTAAAATGGAAAGGGTAAATATAGAACTCATGTGCAATACCTCGTCTAGTTAAATTCTTCCGCTGTCTGGATTTCTACCAGACTGGAGCATTTGTCCGCGAACATACTGTAGTCAAGACCGATGGCCTCCGCGGTCTCGGTATTCACCGTGGCGATGCCGTTATCCATCGTCTGCACGGCAAGGGCAGAGGGGTCTTTACCGTCCGCCAGAATCTCCACAGCCATGTCCGCGGTGGCGGTCCCGAGCTCCACGTAGTTCACGCCGTAGCCCATAAAAGCGCCGTTTAGGGCGAAGGAGTCCGCGCCGCCGTAGTGGGGCACTTTTGCGTCGATAAATTTCTCATAGATGGCGAGCTCTGCGGTCATTACGTTGTTGTCGGTGGGCGTAAATACCGCCTCTGCGCCGGAGGAGAGCAGGGCGTCCGCTGCCAGGGAGATTTCCCCGTTGTTGGTGCCCGTCTTTTCCACGACAGCCAGCCCTTTTTCTTCGCAATAGGTCTTGGCGGCGGCTATGGCGGCGGTGGAGGAGTCCTGGCTCTTGTCGTAGAGCAGTCCCACAGTTTTGATATCCGGGTCTGCGGCAAGCATCAGATCGAAGACCGCCTCCGTGTTCAAAGCGTCCGAAGTGCCGGTAATGTTGGAACCCGGCGCGTCCATGGAGGCGACAAGTCCTGCACCTACAGGATCGGATACGGCAGAGAACACTACAGGAATCAGGCTGCCGTCGTCCCGCGCATTTTCCGCCGTGGCATTCTGCATGACCATGGCAACCGGCGTGGCAACCGGAATGATGAGGTCCACATCGGAGGCAATCAGGTCTGTGGCTATCTGGTTCATGGTGGTGGCGTCCGCCTGCCCGTTGTAGGTGTAATTTTTGTAGTCAAAGAAGATGTCAAGCTCTTCGGTCTTTTTGTCAAGCTCTGCCTGAATGGCGGCGACGATCTGGTTTAAGGACGCGTCGTCCACATACTGCACGATACCGACCTTGTAAGCTTTGCTGGTCCTGCCGGCGGAAGCGCCTGTATCATCAGCAAAAGAGTCTGTAGGCGTGCTTTCAGAAGTACCCCCGCCAGTGGTGGTTTTGCCGGATGCGCCGCAGCCTGTGAGAGCGGTGGTGAGAACCGCGCCTGCAAGTAAGAGTGTGATAGATTTCTTTTTCATAATGTTTTCCTCCTTTTTGGGTAAAATAAAAACGTCCCAAGCAAATAATGCTTGAGACGCTAATAAACGTAGGTTATTATCGCGGTGCCACTCAAATTGATGCGGGAGTACATTCCCGATCCGCTTTTTCCATATACAATCATATATGCCGCCTTGGTAACGGGCGCGGTTCCCGCCGGGGATTACTCTGTCGGTATACACTGACATTTCCACCCGGCCTCGAAAGTCCATTCGGTATAAGTGCCATGCCGTCTTTCACCAGCCGACGGCTCTCTGTAATGGGTAACCCATACGTACTACTCTTTCTCAAAGGTTTCGGATATGTGCTTTTGCAATTAATTTATTACACAATAATACTTTTGTGACAGATTGTCAAATGGTTTTTGAAATTTATTTTTGATTCTGAGAAAAAGAGAAGGAGCGCTGTCAGTCTCCTGCCAACGCTCTTTCTTAGCACTTCCCTTGCGTGGTCAAACCACGATCTAATCATATTTTTATGCTAAAGCATAAATCAGATTTTGTCAAGAGATAGTTAAATGATATGCAGATTATGATGTTTTATGCTTGTTTTCAAATATATAAAATCTTTGTATAGCATCAATAATTTCTTTCCGTTTATTTTCATCAATAAAAATTATTTTATGGTCATCATCCAAAATTGGGCGTGTGATTCGTTTTATATTTATTCTGCGCATGTCCTCTATGCGCAAATAGGACTGTCTGCCGTTTATATTGAGAGGAACATTCATGTAATACTGCTTTTTCTTTTCTTTTGACGTTATGGGAATGACTATATACGAATAATTCTTTTCCTCAGCTCCATTGCAGCGCTTTTTCCATATGAGAACTGGACGGTTTTTATTAAGTTCTGATCCAACGTTTACACCAAGGGAAGCCCAGTATATGCCATTTTCATATACAGTGGTTTTTTGACGGTATGGCTGGAAATTTAAAAGAAATTTTTGATGTTTCCAACTCAGAAATTGATATATGGATTCAAATAATGTAATGGATATATTGCTGGCAAGTGCGTTTTTGGAGATTTTTTCCATATAGTTTTTAATAATATATTCCTGTATATATCTCAGATCAGCTTCAGGGATTTGTACAGGTTTAGAATTCAAAAACAGAGCAGAAATGATGGCGTCTTTGCTTATTTCCTTGTAATGATCTAGATCAGCATATTGTTTTGTTACAGACAATTTATATACATTGCCGGACATATTTTCAGTCAGAGGTATGATTAAAAGCCTGTCTTTTGTTTGAATATCACATAGATAAATGCAGAGAGGCGTTTCACACTTATCTTTATACCGATAAATATATGTTTTCTTGAGTTTCATGTGGAAATCCTTTCCTTGATTGCCGCTATAGAAGCTTTAACAGATTTGCAAGTGATTTGTGTTATCTCATAATGACTATATCATAGAAAGTTTTTAAAGGGAACTGTTTTTTATTTAATATAACGTTAAGGGTACATTAAGGGAGCACACAGGCTGTCCTTGTACAATACTTTGTAGGAAGCAAAGTGCTCTTTTATGTCCTTAAGGTGGAAAAACGGTCGCTTTCCTATGTGGGATTAAAACCGCTTCGTGTCAGGGATGTTTTTGAGGGGCTGGGTCTTGGCGTCTGCATGTTTATCGTGCAGCAGATACTTATCTGATTCATTGGTTTACCATGCAGCATACTTTCGGGGAGTTTTACAACCTGGCGACGAATGTGGTGATTTTATGCATCTATCTTTTCCGCAAAAAGGAGGGGACGATTGCGCCGCTAATCGCTGCGCACGGTTTTTATGATGTGCTGACGTCGGTGGTACTGCCGGTTTTTGTGTATTTGTTGAAATAGTTTGAGATTAGGGTATGATGAAATTATAAGATGATTGAGGAGGGAAGAAAGATATGTGCGTGGTTTCAATTAATGTCCCGGAAGAAATACTGTTGGATATTCACGAAGATATGAATGATTTTTCGGAATATATGAAAAAATGCTTGCGGTGGATTTGTATAAAAACAAAAAGGTATCTCTTGGTTACTGCGCCAGTGTCGCGGAAATGTCGAAGGAAGAGTTCATAATGTATCTACCTGCACGGAATAATTATGTAAACTAAATCGACAAAGTATACCAAAAAACGAGCAATCCATACCAATCCTATACCACCAAAAAGACTTTTTAAGTATAATACACTCACGCAGAGCTGCAGTTATATTTTTACTGTGGCATATAGGACATATTGCAATACAAAAGTGATTTGCGGGAGGTATTTAAGATGGATAAGAAGCGAGTTGTCTGGCTAAAAGCGGCAGGGAGAAAAAGATATTTGCGCATACTGGCGGCAATACTCAGCCTTTGTGTGCTGCTTTCGGCGTTCCCGGAGCTTTCGGCGGCGCCCGTTGTCTTTGCGGCGGATGAAGAGATAAAGGTGGAAGAGGAGAAGGATAATATAGAGAAGGATATCCCGTCGGATGATGAAAAAATACCGGGGGGGGGGTTAAACGATAACGCAGACGATACACCCTCGAAAGAGGAGGAAGAAACCGAAGAATCTGAGGAGACAGAAGAAACAACTGTGCCGGACAAAGAGGCAGACGATACCGGAGGGGAGGAAGGCGGCGCAGGGGAAGGCACATCCCCCAAAGAGGAGGAAGAAACCGAAGAATCTGAGGAGACAGAAGAAACAACTGTGCCAGACAAAGAGGCAGACGGCACCGAAGAGGAGGACGAAGAAACTGCAGATGCCGAACATGAGGAAGACGGCGCAGACGCTGCGGTACAGGCGCTGCTTGCGCGGATTGACGCCCTGCCGGACGCGGAAGAATACCTTGCCGCAGAGCCGGATATAGATGACTGGGAGGGTGATGAGGACGACTATGAGGAAGCCTGCACACTGTGGATGGCAAAGTTGTATGAATATGCGGAGGAAGCCCTTGCCATCATGGAGGAATACGAGACGCTGACCGAAGAACAGCAGGCGTTCATTTCCGGGGAAGAATTGGCGAAGCTGACGGCATGGACGGAGATTGCAGAGACAGCGGGGGAAGGCGCGCAGGTCATGGCGGCGGCAGCTCATGTCCATGATGGCATTTCTTTTGATACGCCGCTGCCTGCCGACGGCGGGGAGTTGCCGAGCGGAAACTATTATCTGGATATGGATGTTGCTCTGCAAGACTCTATCGAAATATCATCCGGCGCAGAGGTAAACCTCTGTCTCAACGGACATAGGCTTTGTAGGTCGGAGAACAAGAGTGACTATTCTCCTATTGTCGTGCATGGCAAATTGCATGTCTATGATTGCAGCGACGGAGAAGGGATCGTGAGCGGCACCCCCATCACTGGGAAGTCGACTTGGGCTGTTCTAGTAAAGGCGCAGGGGATGCTCACTCTCCACAGCGGTAAGATTACGGCCAATTACACAAAGTCAGTAGATGTAGATGGTACCTTCCAACTATACGGCGGAACGGTTGAATGCACTTACAGCAGCGGTGGTACTGCAATTGATAGTGTGGGCACTGTCATCATTGGCGGCAACGCCGTGGTAAGGAATGAAGGGGGTTCCAGCTACGCAGGCAGTGCGGTTACGAATGACGACAGTAATGCGGTAATGACCTTGAAGGACAACGCGAGCCTTTTTGGCACGTTCTATGGTGTGCACAACTTCGGCACCTTCAATCAGGAGGGCGGTACCATTACCAGCACCAGCACAAGCTATTCCAGCGCTGGTATAGCGAATGCTGGTGTTTCTGCTATATTAAATATCAAGGGCGGTACGGTTGCCGGGGGGATGTATGGAATCTATACGAATAAAGACTCCGCCATCCTGAACCTGTCCGGCAGTCCGGCAGTCTCTGGTGAAACGGCGGATCTGTTTCTTAGTACCGGCGAAAATGTCCCAGTGGACCAGGCAAAAGTGGATGCTACCGGATACACCGGCAGCGCGCTGACAGTAAAGGAGCTGATGCAAAATTTCAATTACGATGGTTCCTATGCCATTAAGATAGACGAGGGGAACAAAGCTAAATTCAAACTGATAAACAACGGATGGTGCTATTCGTACAAAGACGGCGGGCTGTACCTCAACAACCACACCCACAGCTATACTTATGCCGCAAAAGACGCGGTCATTACCGAGAGATGTACCTGCGGACATGAGGAAACGGCAACGCTCTCTTTACAGAGCGGTGCAGACCTGACATATACCGGAAGTGCGCTCAAGCCGGTCACCGTTACCTACAGCGACGGCTGGGCGGGAACCGGCGCGAAGAAGCCTGATGACAGCAAGATTATTTATACAGATGCAGACAATATAAATGCCGGAACCGCAACCGCGAAGCTGACCATTTCGGGAAAGACAGCAAGCTTTGATTTTACCATTTTGCAAAAAACGCTGACTGCCGATATGGTAACCATAGATGCCGGTCCGCACGATTACACGGGAAATGCGGTTACGCCTGACATAACGGTCCGGGACGGCGGCACGGCATTGACAGGAAGCACGGATTATACAGTCAGCTATGCGGATAACGTGAATCCGGGGACTGCCATGGTCACGGTTACGGGAAAGGGCAATTATACCGGGACGGTAGAGAAGACTTTTACGATAGCGTGCAGAGAGCTTCCGTCCGGCAAAAACCTGACGGACTATGTCGATGTTTCCCCGTCCCCGAATGCGGACGGCTGGTATCCGTCAGACATTACCCTGACGCCGAAGGATGGCTGTAGCGTGGGAGAGACGTTTACAAGTATAGGAGACAGCGTTGTCATTACTGGAGAAACAGGGGCGGACGGCGAGACAGAGACTGTCTATATCAGAGACGGCGAAGGGAATATTTACCAGACGGAATTTACCTATAAGCGGGAAAAAACGCCGCCTGTCATAGACCTCGACAACATGACTGTGGAAAACGGCACAAAGGATCTGTGGAATTGGATTATCGGCAAAAAGAGCATGCTTATCAAGATACCGGCAGGGGATATTGAAGACGCTCTTTCCGGCATAGAGAAAGTGACTTACGAGACGGCGCCAGACAGCGGCACGGGGCAGAGCGGAACGCTGCACATAAAGGGCGGTAATTACGAGATTGCCCTAAATACGGAATTTAGCGGGACAATCAGACTGACCGCCGAGGATAAGTCGGGCAATACCACGCAGGTCAGCCTTACTGTGGATGGCGGAAAGGTCATTGCGGAGGATTATGCGCCGATCGTTCACATTGCATTGCCGAATGCTCCGCAGCCGAATGCGGACGGCTGGTACAGCGAGGTCTTTGACATCACCGTGACCGTGACGGATGATAAGGACAGCGGAAATAACAATATTACTTCCGGCGGCATTGCCGAAATTAAGTGGAAGGACGGGGAAAGCGGCGCAGAGCAGACGGTAGCGGGACTGCCCGGAACCACGCCGGCATATAGCAAAACATTTGCGATACCCGTAAACACGGACGGTACCCATACATACTATGTGCAGGCGACAGACAATGCGGGAAATGAGAGCGGGTGGCAGACGGTTACGGTTCGCCTTGATACAGGCAGCCCGGAATTTAGCGGAGACGTAAGTGTCACAAACCGCACGCAGGAGGGGGCGGATATTACCTTTACCCCGTCCGAAGGAGGAAAGGCATACTGGATCGTGTCTGATACCAGCACAGCGCCGGATGCGCAGGAAGTCGTGGCGGGCGCGCAGGGAGGCGCCGGGAAAGGCGGTATCAGGGACGTTACGGGCAGTACGCCGGATACCTTTACCGTCACAGGGCTTACGTCAGGGGAGAAGCATACGGTCTATGTGGTGCTGGAGGATGCCGCAGGCAACCTGTCCGTGGTAAAGAAAGTAACGTTTACCACCCTGCAGAAAGCGCCGGAGATTACGCTTCGTGACCTTGACATAGATTATGAGAGGGAAACCGCAAAGCTGCCAGGCAGTATCGGGGATGCAGAAGTCTACACTGATCCGGGCGATCCGGCGGGAAGTAAGATAGAGCCGGAAGCAGACGGTTCCCTGCCGGTGGAACCGGGAACCCCTGTTTATATACGCTATCCTGAAAAGGCGGAGAACGGGGAGATAACCCCGGCAAGCGGCGGTACAAAAATCGACATTCCGGGCAGACCCGCCGCGCCCGCGCCCAAGCAGACGGCAGTGACGGACACTGCCGTGACGGTAACGGACCCGGCGGCAGGGGAAGAATATATCCTTGTGGAAAAGGGGAGCCTGCCGCAGGGAATGGAACCCGACTGGGACGATGCAGACAAGGTAAATGAGACAGGGGCATTTACGGGACTTGACCCCAATAAGGAGTATGAGCTCTATGTAAGGAAGAAAGCGACGGAAGATCATTTTGCCTCCGAATCCGCAAAGACAAAAGTGCGGACTTATGTGACGATAGAAGAATCGAATGTTACAGGTGAAGGCGCAGGGCAGACCGGGAATACCGCGCCAACGCCGGAGGCGCCCGACGGGGATGGCAGCACAGTGACCTTTACGGGAACTTACGGGGAAGAATATACCCCGGTCATCAAAGTGGATGGAAAAGAGATCGTGCCCGGAGAGGGTACGCCCGGTTCGGAAATGACATGGGATGGGGACAGTGGAGCGTGGGTGTATACCTATGAGATACCGAGCGGCATATCAAACGTACAGATTACCGTGGAGTTTCGGAAGCGTGCCGTTACCGGGATTGCGGCGGCGCCGGACAGTATGACAATCTATGCGGATGATGCCGCAAACGGGAGCATGGAAACGCTTACCGCATACCTGAAAGACCACTGTGACGTACAGACAGTCTATGACAACCAGACAAAGGGAATCTTGCAGGAGACGGTGTCCTTTGCCACCGCAGACCGTTTTGCACAAAAGGGCGCGGCATATCATTATACGGTTTCCGCCGGGGGAATGACATGTACAGCTGACCTGACAGTACAGCAGCTGACCGCATCCGTACAGAACCCGGATACACTCAAAAAGATACGGAAGAGCGGCGGCTATACGGCGCAGGAAGTGAGTGCATGGCTTCCCGCACGGGTCACAGTAACCTATACGGGGACAGGCTATACGGCGAGGACGGAAACACGGGCGGTCACATGGGACACAAGCTCCGTGGGAGAGGATTTCGGCGGGGTGTCTGGTGAAAAGACGGTGGGCGGAACCGTGGAACTGCCCACATGGGCAACGGGACAGGACTCTGCCGGCATTGTGATTCGGTTTGAGAATGAAAAGCCTTCGTCCGGCGGCGGAAGCAATGGCGGCAATGACAATAACGGCGGAGATGAAAATAGTGGTGAGAGCAGCAGCGGCAGCAGTGGCGGAAGCGAAGATAGCAGCGGCGGCACTGCACCGGGGAACGGAAAAAATCCCGGCAGACCGACAGTCACACCGCCATTGACGGCAGTCGTGTCACCTGCAGATGCAGCGCGGACGAATCCGCCCGGACAGGCAAAGCTACAGCAGACAGCGCAGACGGACACGCCGGACAGCCGGCAGGAGGATGAGAAAGGACAGGGAAGCGCCACGGCGCCACAGCCGGCAGGAAACCTGTCAGAAACGGAGAAAGAACAGCCGGGGCAGGAAGGGGAACAGGCTGCTTCGGCATCCGCAGATGACGGAAAGATGGAGAGATCAAGTGGAACGGTGGCAGAAGAACAGGCAGGATCAGAGCATGCATCAAAGTGCGCGCTCTGCCATATCTGCCCGACTTTCCTCGGCGTCTGTTATTTTATCTGGCTGATTCTGCTTGCGGCGGCGGTGAGTGTGGTAATTGTGGTTCTGAAACGTAAAAAAAGAAACGGCCGCACTTCCTGACTGCCGGGTAAGATCGAATGGTAATCGGGGGCACAAGTCTAAGATAGATGGCTTGTGTTCCCTTTTTTATGCACACGCCCGCATATGGAAGTTTGCTGTTTCACAGCATGCGGATCGCGCGGCGAGTAAGGAAGATGAATCTGTTCTACTCAATTTTCATAGGATTAGGGCGTGAAAGGATTTACTTGCGCAGCGCAAGCTGATATGATAGGGTTACGTTTTTCGAGGAAAAGCTAGTAAAAGAATACGCAGCGCAGAGCGTTTCGGAAGGGAAAAATATGGCGGTTACGGACGAAAAAGACTTACAGCAGTTAAAAAAGCGGCTGACTGAGCTTGCGGAAAAAGCTTACAGCCGCAATATATATACGTACACGCCCTTTCTGGGGCTGGCGGAGCAGCAGGCGTACTACGCGGTGGAGCGGGAAGTGTCCTATGCGGGAGTCAGAATGGAAGGCGGCGCGCCTCTGTGCGAGAGAAAAATCATACGCTTCGGCGATCCGGGTTACGAGGAGGAATTTCCCATCGCGCGGATCGAAATTCTGCCAAAGACGCCCAAGTTTGCGGAAAACCTGACGCACCGGGATTTCCTCGGCGCAGTGATGAATCTGGGCATTGAGCGGGACGTAACGGGTGATATTTTTGTGTCTGACGGGGCGCATTCGAACCGGGAGAAGGGAGCGCTTCTTTTTTGCCACGAAAGCATAGCGGATTATATTGTGGAAAATCTGGACAGGGTGAGGCACACGAATGTCGCCTGTAAACGGACGAAAGGGGAAACCTTTATTGAAAAGGCAGAGCCGGAGCGGATTTCGGTGACGGTGGCTTCTCCCAGAGCCGACGGCGTGATCTCCAAGGTGTACAATTTATCCAGGGAGGAGAGCCGGGAGCTATTTAATAGCGGGCGTATTTTTATAAACGGCATACAGACGCAGAACCTCTCCTGTCAGTTGAAGGAGGAGGACGCCGTCACCGTGCGCGGGTTTGGGAAATTCATATTTTATGGACAGACAGGTGTGAGCAGGAAGGGGAAAGAGCGGGTGGAAGTCGGTGTTTTTGGAAAAACGTAGATAGATAAATTTTCCAGACGGTGGTATACTAATGCGAGAAGAACTTCTAAAAACTCGGCAGCAGAGGCTGCCTCGTTAAGAAGTTCTAAGTCTCGCATGGGAGAATGCCCAAAATGCAGGCATTCTCCGTAAATAATGTACATTAAAAAACAAGCGACGCGAAGAGAGGAGCTTCCATGAATTTAGAAAACTTACAGGCGTATACCGTCATTTCAAAACAGCGGATCGAGGAACTGAAATCGGACGGTTATCTTTTGAAACATAATAAAACAGGGGCGCGGGTGGCGCTTCTTTCTAACGACGATGAGAACAAGGTGTTCTATATCGGGTTCCGCACGCCGCCGAAGGACAGCACGGGGGTAGCGCATATCATTGAGCACACGGTGTTGTGCGGGTCGGAGAAATACCCGGTAAAGGACCCGTTTATCGAGCTGGCGAAGGGGTCGTTAAACACGTTCTTAAACGCCATGACTTACCCGGATAAGACGGTTTACCCGGTGGCGAGCTGCAATGACAAGGATTTTAAGAACCTGATGGACGTGTATCTGGATGCGGTGCTTCATCCTAATATTTACCGTGAGGAGAAAATCTTCCGGCAGGAGGGCTGGCACTATGAGATGGAGAGCGCGGAAGATGAGCTGACGATCAACGGCGTGGTCTACAATGAGATGAAGGGAGCGTTCTCTTCCCCGGACGATGTGCTCTACAGGGAGATTATGAACTCGCTCTATCCCCATACCTCCTATGCGGTGGAGTCAGGCGGCGATCCGAATGTGATCCCGGAGCTGACCTATGAAGATTTTCTGGCGTTCCACCAGAGATACTATCACCCTTCCAACAGCTATATCTATCTCTACGGGGATATGGATATGGAGGAGAGACTAGCCTATCTGGATGAGGCGTACCTGTCAAAGTACGAGGCGCTTGCGGTGGATTCCGTGCCTGCCACAGAGCCGCCGTTTGGGCAGAGCGTGCTCGTGGAGAAGGAGTACCCGATCATGGAGAGCGAGCCGGAGGAAGGGAATACCTACCTTGCCTACAATGTCTCTCTGGGAGAAAATCTGGACCGCAAGGTGAGCGTCGGCTTTCAGGCGCTTGCGGACGCGGTGGTTGGCGCGCCGGGCGCACCGGTGAGGAAGGCGCTTTTAGACGCGGGAATCGGTACGGACATCAGCAGCTTTTACGAGGCGGACGTGAAGCAGCCCTATTTCTCCATCGTGGCGAAGAACGCGGAGGGCAGCCAGCGGGAAGAATTTGTGACGATCATTGAGGAGACGCTTCGGAGCCTGTCTGAGGACGGCGTGGAGAAGAAGGCGCTCAAGGCGGCGCTCAACCATGATGAGTTTAAGTACAGGGAGGCAGATTACGGTTCCTACCCGAAGGGGCTGATGTACGGTCTGCAGATGTTTGAGACATGGCTTTATGACGATGGGAAGCCCTTTGATTATCTGGAACTTGACGAGACGTATAAGACGCTTAAGAAAGAGGTAGATTCTTCTTTTTATGAGGAGATGATAAAGAGCCGTCTGCTTCACAACACGCACAAGAGCGTGGTGGTGGTGCGCCCCGTGAAAGGGCTTACGGGAAAACGGGACAAGGCGCTGGCCGAGAAGCTTGCGGCAAAGAAGGCGGCCATGACGCCGGAGGAGATTGCCCGGATCGTGGAGGAGACGGAGGCGCTCGCCGCCTATCAGGAGACGCCCGACAGGGAGGAGGACCTGAAAAAGATTCCGCTTCTTTCCCGGGAAGATATCGGGAAAAAGGCGCGTCCTTACTGCAACGAGGAACTTCGTGCCGGGGATACGACGCTTTTGTACCACGACATCTATACGAACGGGATCGGGTATCTGCGGTTTCTCTTTGACCTTAGACAGGTGCCGGAGGAGCTTTTCCCTTATGTAGGGCTTTTGCAGGTGATGCTTGGACTGGTTGACACCGAAAAGCGTTCCTACAGCGAACTGTACAACGAGATCCATCTGCAGACCGGCGGGATCGCGCCCGCGGTAAACGTCTACACGAATGCGGACGATCTGTCGAAATATAAGCTGACATTTGAACTGAAGGTAAAGACGCTGTATGAGAACCTTCCGAAAGCTTTTGAACTGGCGGAAGAAATATTGACCGAATCAGTCTATACGGATGCGAAGCGGCTTTTCGAGCTGGTGGCGGAGAACCGCTCCGGCAAGCAGGCGCAGATGATGGATGCGGGACATTCCCTTGCGGCAGGGCAGGCGCTATCGTATCTGTCGAAGCAGGCGTATCTGATGGACCAGGTGAACGGGCTTTCATTCTACCGGCTGTTAGAAGGGCTTGAGAAAGATTTTGAGGGGAAGAAAGAGGAACTTTCCGACAACATGGAGCGGCTGGTGCGCTGCATCTTCCGCCCGGAGAACCTGATGGTGGATTATACGGCCGAGAGATGCGGGCTTGAAGGGCTTGAAAAGCTGGTTGAGGGCTTAAAGGCGAAACTTTACCGTGAACCGGTGGAAGGGAAACCTTATGTGCCCTGTCCTGTGAAGAAGAATGAGGGGCTGATGAGTTCCGCCCAGATCCAGTATGTATGCCGGGCCGGCAATTACGCGGACAAGGGACTTTCCTACACGGGGGCGCTCCGGGTCCTGAAGGTTGTGATGAGTTATGAGTATCTGTGGATGCAGGTGCGTGTCAAGGGCGGCGCTTACGGCTGCATGTGCCAGTTTGGAAAGACCGGGGAGAGTTATTTTGTCTCCTACAGGGATCCGAATCTGGAAAAGACCATAGAGGTATATGAGAAGGCGGCGGATTTCGTGGCAGCCTTTGACGCCGACGAGCGGACCATGACCCAGTATATCATCGGGGCGGTCAGCGCGCTGGATATGCCGCTCACACCTGCGGCGAGGGGGACTTATTCCCTGGCAGGCTATATGACGGGGCTCGCTTTTGAGAGAGTGCAGCGGGAGCGCGACGAGCTGCTCTCGGCGGACGCGGGGACCATCCGCAAACTGGCAGCGCATATCCGTGCCTTTATGGAGGACGACTGCCTTTGCGTGGTGGGAAATGAAGAGAAAATTCAGTCGCAGAGGGAACGTTTCGGTGCGGTGGAGTATCTGACACATTAAAAACGAGTGTTATTTTTGGAAGATGCAACTTTTTCTTTCCCGGAAAGGTATTTCAGGTAGAGACAGTTGATCAGGAACAACCGTTTTCGGGAAAGGGAGGAAAAGTTATGAAAATGATGGGCAGCAAAAGTGAGTACATTGAGATGAGCGGGAATCATAGGAACGACAGGAACGGAAAAAGGAAAGTCAGGCTGCGGGTGGTTCCGGCGATTTTGGCTATAACGGCTGTTATTACAGCCTGCGGCAGCGCCAGCGGTGGCGCGAAAACCATGTCTCTGGAAGCGGCGCCGGCGGCGGTGGCGGAAGAATACGCCTATGATACAGCGGCATCCTATGACGGCGGCGTGGCCTTAAGCAACGGCGCCAAGTCGGCTTCCTATGATTACGAGGTGGCGGAAGCCGCCGCGGAGGAGCCGGTCAGCGAGGAAGGCTATGTGCAGGAGGGCGCCGGACAGGGTGTGGTGGCGCCGGAGACCTCGCGCAAGCTGATCAAGACCGTGAACATCCTTGCGGAGACGGAGGACTTTGACACCCTTGTGCCGGGACTGCAGAAGCAGGTGGAGGCGCTGGGCGGCTACATAGAATATATCTCCGTCTACGACGTTCACAGCTATTACGTGGAGGACCAGCAGGTAAAGCAGCGCTGTGCCAATGTGACTGCCCGCGTGCCAAAGGAGAAGCTGGACGGTTTTCTGGCACAGGTGGGAGAGCAGACCAATATAACCAGCCGTTCCGAGAACGTGGAGGACGTCACTCTGCAGTATGTGGATCTGGAAAGCCACAAGAAGGCGCTTGTGACAGAGCAGGACAGACTGCTTGCACTGATGGAGAAGGCGGAGACGGTGGAGGATATCATTGCCATCGAGGGGCGGCTTTCCGAGGTGCGTTACCAGCTTGAGAGCATGGAGTCCCAGCTTCGCACCTATGACAATCGGATCGACTACAGCACGGTGGAGCTTTCCATCACGGAAGTCCGCAAGTATTCGCCGCCGCAGGAGGCAACCGTATGGCAGCGGATTGAGAGCGGTTTTATGAAGAGCCTGGATGATATCGGGTTCGGTATCCGGGATTTTGCCATCCGTTTTGTGATAGACATTCCCTATATCGTGCTGTGGCTCGCAGGGATCGCGGTGGCGGTGATTGTGGTGCGCATTCTGTGGAAGGTGTGGAAAAAGCGCAGGGCAAAGCGCGCGGCGGCCCGCGGCGAGAGGGGAGCAGAGCGGGAACTGCGTGTGGGAAAAATAAGGCTTCGGTGTCCGTTTACAGTCGGGGAGGCACAGGAGAAAGAGGAGACAGCAGAGAAGGAAGCTGGGACGGCTGATGAGGAAACCGAAATGGGAGATGAGCGGGAGTAATGGCAGACCAAAAACCGACACGGATGATGAGTGCAGAGAATCAGAGAAAGAGAACAGGATAAAATAGAATGACGGGTGATATTCAAAATAACAATGAAAATAATATGGGAGAGAACCGGCAGACGAAATCCGGCTTTGCCACGCTGATCGGCAGACCGAACGTGGGGAAATCCACGCTGATGAACGCGCTGATCGGGCAGAAGATCGCGATTACCTCAAAGAAACCCCAGACCACCAGAAACCGCATCAGGACCGTGTATACATGCGAGGAAGGGCAGATCGTGTTTCTGGACACGCCGGGCATCCACAAGGCGAAAAACAAGTTGGGCGACTATATGGTGGACGCGGCGGAGCGGACGCTGTCCGAGGTGGACGTGATTCTCTGGCTGGTGGAGCCATCGGACTATATCGGCGCGGGTGAAAAGCATATCATCAAGGAACTGAAGAAAACAAGAACACCTGTTATTCTTGTAATCAATAAGATCGACACGGTGAAGAAGGAGCTGCTTCTCACTTATATCGACGCCTACAGAAAGGAACTGGATTTTGCGGAGATAGTGCCTGTGTCCGCGCTGAAAAAGGACGGGCTGCAGATACTGATAAACTGCATTATGAAGTATCTGCCTTACGGCGAGCCGTTTTATGATGAAGATACGGTGACGGACCAGCCGATAAGGCAGATTGTGGCAGAACTGATCCGGGAGAAGGCGCTGCGGTGTCTGGAGGAGGAGATTCCCCACGGCATCGCCGTCACCATCGAGCAGATGAAGTTTAAAAAGAAGATTGTGGACATTGAGGCGACTATCGTCTGCGAGAAGGATTCCCACAAGGGTATTATCATCGGAAAGCAGGGGGCGATGCTTAAAAAGATCGGTTCCATGGCGCGCAGGGACATAGAGGAACTGGTGGAAAACCAAGTGAATTTAAAGCTCTGGGTGCGGGTGAAAAAGGACTGGCGTGACAGCGACTATCTGCTCAAAAATTTCGGTTATAATCCCGGCGATACAGAATAGAATTTTGTAAATCTGCGAACCCTAGATGGAGTGAGGTAATAGTTTTACCTTACACTGTTTTGCGAGTTGTGAGCGATAAGGTAATCAGGGGGCGTAAGATGAAGGGACTAAACTACTGGGAGCAGTTTATGGCTACGGGGAAAATCGAGGATTTTCTGGCCTATAAAGATGCGTCAAGACAAGAAGAGCGGGAAGTGTCCGAGCAGTCAGAGGAGTATTCTCATGCAGGGGATTACAGAGATTACGGGGATGGTTTTAAAGGCTGAGCCGATCAATGATTTTGACAGAAGGGTGGTACTTTTGACAAAAGAGCGGGGAAAGATATCAGCCTTCGCCAGAGGGGCCAGAAAACAGAACAGTAAGCTTCTGGCGGCCACCAATCCGTTTTGTTTTGGAAATTTTAAGCTATACGAAGGAAGAACCTCATACAATGTGATGGAGGCTGAGGTTACAAACTATTTTGAAGGGCTTCGGGAAGATTATGAGGGCGCCTTTTACGGCATGTATTTTCTGGAGGTCATGGATTACTATACGAGAGAGAATAACGACGAGAAGGAGATGTTAAAGCTTCTCTACCAGTCCCTGCGTGCGCTCATGCACGAGGGACTTTCCAATGCGCTGGTGCGGTACATATTCGAGATGAAGGCAATGGTGTTAAACGGGGAGTTCCCTGGGATGCCGAGGGACGGGGCGTGGGAGGAATCCACCCGGTACGCGGTCAATTACATTATGGAAAGCACTGTCGAAAAACTTTACACTTTTACCGTGACGCCACAGGTTCTCGCGCAGCTTAAGCTGATCGCCGACGACTACCGCCGCCGAATGATTGACCGCCCGTTTAAAAGTCTTGAAATTGTGGAGAATATCTTGTATGATGGAACATGATTGAGCCGTGCAAATTTCTGCTGGCACTGACAGACGAAAGCTTGCTTTCGGATGCATGTGTCGGCTGAAATTTATAGGGCGAATGTGCACGGCGGAGAAGGCAGCGGAGTGAAATAATTATTTATAGAGGGGAAAATATGCGAAGAGCGGCAGGAATACTTGGACTGACAATATTGCTTTTAAGCCTTGCCGGATGCGGGGAGAAAGAGACGGCGGAAACGAATACGCTGTCTTTCGGTAAAGACGGGGAGGTCATGCATCGGATCGTCGGGCGGTCGGATCAGAACTATTATCAGATTGATCCGGCGGAGCTGGAGGAATTTGCCGCCATGCGTGTGGAGGAATACTGCACGGAGAATGGGGAAAAGAAAGTGGCTCTGGAAGCTGTCGAAGAAAAGGGCGGCAGTATTGTGATGGATTTTAAATATGCTTCGCCGGAGGATTACAGCGGATTTAACCACAGAGTGCTGTATGTGGGGACGATACAAAGTGCGTCGGACGAGGGATATGAGCTGGAGGCCGTGCCTTTTGTCTCGATGGACGGTAAGGCGTCGGAAGTCGGCTATATCGAAGACTGGGACAAAAAACAGATGTTTATCCTGGAGACGAAGAGCGGGGAGGAGATACTTGTCAATCTGCCCGGGAAAACACTTTATGTAAACCAGAGCGCACACAGCGGGCAGGAAATTACCCTCGTTGGGAAAAAGAGCGTGAAGATCAGCAATCAGGAGGCGGAAGGAACCATGTCGCTATCCTATATCATTTACGAATAGATACGAAAAAATGGAGGCAGTGAGAATGGAAAAGACAATGGAGAAAATTGTGGCTTTATCGAAGGCGAGAGGGTTTGTGTATCCCGGTTCTGAGATTTATGGCGGATTGGCGAATACATGGGATTTCGGCAATCTGGGTGTGGAGTTAAAAAACAACATCAAGAAGGCGTGGTGGCAGAAGTTCGTCATGGAAAGTCCCTACAATGTGGGCGTGGACTGCGCGATTCTGATGAATCCCCAGACGTGGGTTGCCAGCGGCCATCTCGGCAGCTTTTCCGATCCCCTTATGGACTGTAAGGAGTGTCACGAGAGATTCCGCGCGGATAAGATTATCGAGGACTATGTGGCGGAAAACGGCATGACACTAGACTCCTCCGTGGACGGCTGGAGCCAGCAGCAGATGAAGGATTTCATCGAGGAGCATAACATTCCCTGTCCGACTTGCGGCAAACATAATTTTACCGATATCAGGCAGTTTAACCTTATGTTCAAGACGTTCCAGGGCGTTACCGAGGATGCGAAGAATACGGTGTACCTGCGTCCTGAGACGGCACAGGGTATCTTTGTAAACTTTAAGAATGTGCAGCGGACCTCCCGCAAGAAGATTCCTTTCGGCATCTGTCAGGTAGGTAAGTCTTTCCGCAACGAGATCACGCCCGGCAACTTTATCTTCCGTGTGCGCGAGTTTGAGCAGATGGAGATGGAATTTTTCTGCGAGCCGGACACTGACCTTGAGTGGTTCGCTTACTGGAAAAAGTATTGTATCGACTTCTTAAAGAGCCTTGGCATGAAGGAGGAGGAGATGAGAGTCCGTGACCATGACCCGGAGGAGCTCTCCTTCTACTCTAAGGCGACCACGGACATTGAGTTCCTGTTCCCCTTTGGCTGGGGCGAGCTGTGGGGTATTGCTGACAGGACGGACTACGACCTGACCCAGCACCAGAATACCTCCGGGCAGGATCTGACCTACTTTGACGATACGAAGAACGAGAAATATATCCCTTATGTGATTGAGCCGTCCCTGGGTGTGGAGAGACTGTTCCTCGCGGTGCTTTGCGGCGCGTATGACGAGGAGGAGATCGGCGAGGGCGATGTGCGTACCGTGCTGCATTTCCACCCGGCGCTTGCACCCGTTAAGATCGGCGTGCTGCCTCTTTCGAAGAAGTTGAACGAGGGCGCGGAGAAGATTTTTGCACAGCTTTCCAAGAAGTATAACTGCGAATTTGACGACCGCGGCAATATCGGCAAGAGATACCGCAGGCAGGACGAGATCGGAACGCCGTTTTGCGTTACATACGATTTCGATTCCGAGACGGATGGCTGTGTGACCGTTCGTTTCCGCGATTCCATGGAGCAGGAGCGCGTGGCGATAGCTGAGCTTGACGCGTACTTTGTGGATAAATTTACCTTTTGAAAGTCCCGGACAGCGGATGGGCGGATGGGCAGGTTTACTTGTACGGACGCTTAGACATTGGACGGGCAAGCCGGTATGAGCAAGCAGAGCGGCAGCTCGGATTGTGAATACGGCGGTGATTGCGGGAGTGCGCAGCACGGAGCAATCAACTTTCAAAATGAGACAGGAGGATAAGAGAACGATGAAACCATATGGTGTAAATGAACTGCGAAGGATGTTCCTCGACTTTTTTGAGAGCAAGGGACATTTGAAGATGAAGAGTTTTTCGCTGGTGCCCCACAATGACAACAGCCTGCTTCTGATCAACTCCGGCATGGCGCCTTTGAAGCCCTATTTCACGGGGCAGGAGATTCCGCCAAAGAGGCGGGTCACAACCTGTCAGAAGTGTATCCGTACCGGGGATCTGGAGAATGTCGGAAAGACGGCGAGACACGGCACCTTTTTCGAGATGCTTGGAAACTTTTCTTTCGGTGACTATTTTAAGCGGGAGGCTATCGCCTGGAGTTGGGAGTTTCTGACCAGAGTGGTGGGGCTGCCTGCGGACAGACTGTATCCTTCTGTCTATGAAAACGACGACGAGGCTTTTGATATCTGGAATCATGAAATCGGTATTGCCCCGGAGCGGATTTTCCGCTTCGGCAAGGCGGACAATTTCTGGGAACACGGCTCCGGCCCCTGCGGTCCCTGCTCGGAAATCTACTATGACCGGGGTGAGAAGTACGGCTGCGGCAAGCCCGGCTGTACCGTGGGTTGTGACTGTGACCGCTACATGGAAATCTGGAATAATGTATTCACCCAGTTCGACAATGACGGCAAGGGCAATTATACGGAGCTTGAGCAGAAGAATATTGATACGGGCATGGGGCTTGAGAGACTTGCCTCCGTGGTGCAGGATGTGGATTCCATTTTCGACGTGGACACGGTGTTTGCGCTACGTACAACCGTGTGTGAGATTGCGGGTGTAGAGTACAAGAAGGATTATGAAACGGATGTATCCATCCGCATTATCACGGACCATATTCGTTCCGCGACCTTTATGATTTCGGACGGCATTATGCCCTCCAACGAGGGACGCGGCTATGTGCTGCGCCGGATCATCCGCCGTGCGGCGAGACAGGGCAGAAAACTCGGCATCAAGGATATGTTCCTCGCTGATCTGGCGGGAACGGTGATAGAGGGTTCCAAGGACGGGTATCCCGAACTGGAGGAGAAGAAAGACTTCATCTTCAATGTGCTGAGACAGGAAGAAAGCAAGTTTAACAAGACCATCGACCAGGGATTAAGCATCCTGAACGAGATGACGGAAGCCGTGGAGAAGGATGGCGGGAAGCAGCTTGGCGGCGCGGACGCCTTTAAGCTTTACGATACCTTTGGGTTCCCGCTTGACCTGACAAGGGAGATTCTGGAGGAAAAGGGCTTTACGGTGGATGAGGAAGGCTTTACGGCATGTATGCAGGAACAGAAAGATAAGGCGCGCAAGGCCCGCAAGGTGACCAACTACATGGGCGCGGACGTGACTGTGTACGAGTCTATTGATCCCTCCATTACCACGGAGTTTGTGGGTTATGACAATCTGACATATGATTCCAAAATCGCAGTGCTGACCACCGAGACGGAGCTGGTGGAGGAACTGGCGGAAGACGAGGTCGGCACGGTGATTGTGGAGCAGACACCCTTCTATGCCACCATGGGCGGCCAGGAGGGCGATATCGGTGTGATCTCCACAGGCGACGGGGAGTTTCAGGTGGAAAATACCATCAAGCTGCTCGGCGGCAAGGTGGGCCATATCGGCAGGGTGACAAAGGGCAGGATTCAGGTGGGAGACACCGTAATTTTGTCGGTAGATCCTGCAAGAAGAACCAATACATGTAAGAACCACAGCGCGACCCATCTTTTGCAGAAAGCCCTGCGCGAAGTGCTGGGCAGCCATGTGGAGCAGGCCGGTTCCTATCAGGATGGGGAGAGAACCCGGTTCGACTTTTCACACTCCTCGGCGATGACGGCGGAGGAGCTGAAGAAGGTTGAGAGAATCGTCAACGAAAAGATTGCGGAAAACCTTGCGGTTGAGACGAAGGTTATGACCATAGAGGAGGCCAAACAGTCCGGCGCGATGGCGCTTTTCGGAGAAAAGTACGGGGAGACGGTGCGCGTCGTTCAGATGGGAGACTTCTCCAAGGAGCTGTGCGGCGGTACACATGTGAAAGCTACGGGTATGATCGGCTCCTTTAAGATTTTGTCCGAGTCCGGCGTGGCGGCAGGCGTGCGCCGTATCGAGGCGGTGACAGGCGGCAACGTGACGGCTTACTATCAGAAACTGGAAGAAGAGCTGAATGCGGCGGCCAAGGCGCTTAAGACAAGTCCCGCAAATCTGGTGGAGCGGTGCGAACACCTGATGGCGGAGATGAAGGCGCTGCAGAGCGAGAACGAATCCTTAAAGAGCAAGGCGGCCAAGGACGCGCTGGGTGATGTGATGGACCAGGTGCAGGACGTAAACGGCGTGCAGCTTCTGGCGTCCAAGGTGTCCGGCGTGGATATGAACGGCCTCAGGGAGCTTGGCGACCAGCTCAAGGAGAAACTGGGCGAGGGCGTAGTCGTGCTGGTTTCCGAGAAGGAGGGTAAGGTTAACCTGATCGCCATGGCGACCGATGAAGCGATAGCGAAGGGCGCCCACGCGGGCAACCTGATTAAGGAAATAGCAGTTTTTGTAGGTGGCGGCGGCGGCGGCCGTCCCAATATGGCGCAGGCGGGCGGAAAGAACCCGGCAGGAATGGGCAGGGCGATCAATGCGTGTGCGAAAGCTTTGGAAGACCAGATGGAACAGCGGCAGCTGACTAAAAAAATCAGACCATAAAATAACACTGGTAATTTAAAACATAATAGAATAATTTTACATTTTTCGGTTGACTCATAAGGAAAATGTGATATAATTTGTGTTGTGTGAGAACACGCAAAATAACCCAATCAGTCGAAATACTCTGGGACTGAAGGGAGGTCAGGTGCGGAAATGTCAAACGTAATCGTAAAAGAGAACGAGACTTTGGACAGTGCGCTTCGCCGTTTTAAGAGAAGCTGCGCGAAGGCCGGAATCCAGCAGGAGATCCGTAAGCGCGAGCATTACGAGAAGCCCAGCGTAAGACGCAAGAAAAAGTCCGAAGCGGCAAGAAAACGCAAATATAACTAAAAAGTAAAAACAGATCTGAGGGATGACTTCAGGTCTGTTTTCTTTTTGCGCATAAGCAGATTCGAGATGCTTATGCGCGCATATTCGTTGTCCCACTCTAATATGTATAGTACAGAAGGAATGGTAGGGGTGACTTAGTTTGCAGAGAAGAAGAAAGCGGATGGCTGCATGGCTTTTGATGGGAATACTTTTATCGCAGACTGTATTTATGACTATGACCATATCGGTCAATGCTGCGCCGGAGGTGAATACGCCGTCCTATATCGTGATGGAGGCGTCTACGGGGCAGGTGATCTGTGAGCAGGATGCGGATACCAGACGGAGCCCGGCAAGTATTACCAAGATTATGACGCTGCTGATTATCTTTGAACATCTAAAGAGCGGCAGGATTCATCTGGAGGACCAGATAACCACAAGCGCTTACGCGATGTCCATGGGCGGATCGCAGGTGTTTCTGGAGGAGGGGGAGACACAGACGCTTGAGACCCTGATTAAGTGTATTGCGGTGGCGAGCGGCAATGACGCCAGTGTGGCGGTGGCGGAGTACATAGCGGGGAGCGAAGGCGAGTTTGTCAAGCTGATGAACGAAAAGGCGGAGAGTCTGGGGATGCAGAACACCCATTTTGAGGATTGCTGCGGCCTGTCAGATTCCGACGGCCATTATTCCTCGGCGAAGGATGTGGCGATCATGTCGAGGGAGCTGATTACGAAATACCCGGAGGTCTTTGACTATACGACGATCTGGATGGAGGATATCGAGCATAAGACGGCGCAGGGAACAACCACGTTTACGCTCTCCAGCACGAATAAGCTCTTGAAACAGTACGAGTGGACGACGGGCTTAAAGACGGGTTCTACCTCCAAGGCGCTTTACTGTCTGTCCGCCACGGCGAACAAGGACGGCATGGAGCTGATCGCAGTGGTGATGGCGGCGCCGGACCCAAAGACAAGATTTCAGGACGCCATGTCGCTTTTAAGCTACGGCTACAGCGTGAGCCAGATGTATACGGATGAAAATAAAGATCCCCTTCCGGCGCAGAAGGTGGAAGGAGGTATCGAGGATATGGTGAATCTGGTCTATGAGGGACCATACTCTTATCTGGATACGGCGGGCAACAACCTGAATGAGATTGAGAAGGAGGTCAGTCTGCCAGGCACAGTGACTGCGCCCATCGCGGAGGGAGACGCCATCGGCGAGGCGGTCTATAAACTGAACGGGAAAAGAATCGGAAGCGTGTCCATCCTGGCGGCAAAAGGTGTGGAGAAGGCGCAGTACAAGGATTACTATAAGAAAGTATGGGGGCTTTATCTGATGAACCGTTAGAAAAAATGCCGGCACAGGGCTTTACCCTGTGTGGCAAAGCCGCCGTTAACAGAACAAAAGTTCACAGATTGCGGTGAAACAGGGGGTATGATACACTGTATGGGTGGCTGTCTCGCAAATGCGACGGACGGTCACCTTATCTTGTGCAAATAAGGGATGCGGCACATCTTGCGTATGTTTATGCCTGTTTACCGGGCAGGGAGGAATATGATAGAAGGTATTTTGGCGGCAGTGATCGCGGTTATTTGTATATGTCTGGCTGCGGCGGTATGGGACAGCAATCGTTTTGTGACGGTGCCCTATGAGATCAGATCCGACAAAATTACCAGGCCGTGCCGGTTCGTGCTTCTTGCCGACTTACACAATAAGTCTTTCGGAAAGGAAAACAACAGGCTTCTCGCAGCGATTGAAGAGAGCTCGCCGGATGGAGTTTTAGTGGCGGGGGACATGCTCACAGCAGTAAGGGGCGCGGATTTTGGCCATGCGCTTTCGCTGATGGAGAAGCTTGCCGCCAGGTACAGGATTTATTACGGCATGGGTAACCACGAAAGCCGCCTGGGACTTTATCCCGATGGCTATCCGGGGATGTATGAAGAATATATGTCCGGGCTGAGACGGGTGGGCATTGAGCCGTTAATCAATGAAACGGCATATCTGCCGGAGTGTAACATCGCTGTCTGCGGCGCGCAGATTGACAGGACATATTATCGGCATTTCAGGCGAAGGCCCATGGAGGCATCCTATCTGCCTGCGATTTTGGGAAGGCCTGACCGGGAAAGGTTTCAGCTGTTAATTGCCCACAATCCGGTGTATTTTGACATGTATGCAAAGTGGGGAGCGGACCTGGTGGTTTCCGGGCATGTGCACGGGGGCATTATGAGACTGCCGGTCCTGGGCGGCGTGCTTTCGCCGGCGATGACGCTGTTTCCCAAGTATGACGGCGGTATGTTTAAGGAAGACAAAAGCACCATGATTTTGAGCAGGGGACTGAACAGCCACACGCCCCCGATCAGAATTTTTAATCCGGGAGAGCTGATTGTGATTGATCTTTTGCCGGAAAAAGTGAATTAGGACAGAGAGAGGACAGGCTATGGCAATTCCTGTGAAGCTTGAGGTGTTTGAAGGCCCGCTGGACCTGCTTTTGCACCTGATTGACAAAAATAAAGTTGATATTTACGATATTCCCATTGTGGAGATAACCGAGCAGTATCTGGATTACATCAAACAGATGGAGACGGAGGACATGAACGTCATGAGTGAGTTTCTTGTCATGGCGGCCACTCTGATCGACATTAAGTGCCGGATGCTTCTGCCGAAGGAAGTGAACGAGGAGGGCGAGGAGGAAGATCCCCGTGCAGAACTGGTGGAGAAGCTGCTTGCCTATAAGATGTGCAAGTACATGTCCTACGAGCTGCGCGACCGCATGGTGGACGCGGAGAGGAACCTCTATAAAAAACCGACGCTGCCGGCGGAGGTGGCGCAGTACCGCCAGCCGGTGGACTATGAGGAACTGATCGGGGATATGACGCTTAATAAGCTGCACGAAATTTTCAAGCAGATGATGAAGCGACAGGTGGACAAGATTGACCCCGTCAGAAGCACCTTCGGGAAGATTGAGAAGGACGAGATCGACCTGGACTTAAAAACCACCTATGTGGAGGCATATGTGCGCAGTCATAAGAAATTCAGCTTCCGAAAACTGTTGGAGAAACAGTCCAGCAAGATGGAAGTCATTGTGACTTTTCTTGTGATTCTGGAGATGATTAAGACGGGTCGGATCGGCATCGAGCAGGAAGATACTTTTTCGGATATTATTATTACGGCGCGGGAAAATGCGGACAGCGAACCGTTGCAGCTTACAAGCGTCAGCTGAGGAATACGTGGATTTAAGAGGGAACAGACATGGATAAGAAGAAGGCGAAGGCAGTTCTGGAGGCGATTTTATTCACCATGGGAGATTCGGTGGAGATCGACAGGCTGGCGGCGGTGATAGAAGAGGATAAGGATACCACAGTCAGGCTCCTGGAGGAGATGGCGGCGGATTACCAGAAGGCGGACAGGGGGATTGGCCTGACGACTCTGGACAATGCGGTGCAGATGTGCACGAAGAGCGAACTCTACGAATATCTGATCAAAATAGCGAAGACGCCTAAAAAGTTCGTGCTCACCGATACGCTTTTAGAAACCCTTTCTATCATTGCATACAAGCAGCCTATTACCCGTCTGGAGATCGAGAAGGTGAGGGGCGTGAGCTGCGACCACGCGGTAAACCGTCTGCTGGAATTTGACCTGATCGCGGAGGTGGGCAGGCTGGACGCGCCCGGACGACCGCTTTTGTTCGGGACGACGGAGCAGTTTTTGCGGAGTTTCGGGGTGAAATCCATTGAGGATCTGCCGGAGCTTTCGGCAGTGCAGATAGAGGAGTTTAAGCAGCAGGCGGAAACCGAGGTGGAAATGCAGCTGGATATTTAATTTTTCGTTAAAAAAGACTAAGGATATCGGACAGATACGCCGATATATAACATATATTAATTTATCGAACAGAAACTATAAATTCTCAATTTCCCTGAACATGTAAAGTGGCCTGTAAAACCGACTGCAACGAATGAAGGCATGGAGGCGGATTTCGGCGGGGAGGGGGTAAAATGCTCTCTGTACAGACAAATATGCTTGCGGCAAATGCGAGCCGCCAGCTGGGCATTAACACAAAAAAGAATGCCGGGCAATCAGAGAAATTATCTTCAGGATACCGCATCAACAGGGCCGCGGATGATGCGGCAGGTCTTTCTATTTCCGAAAAAATGCGCAGACAGATAAGAGGGCTGACACAGGCCGCAGTTAACGCACAGGACGGGATCTCCATGGTGCAGACCGGGGAGGGCGCGTTAAATGAAGTGCACGATATGCTGCAGCGTGTCAACGAACTGGCGGTAAAGGCCGCTAACGGCACATGGAAGGACGATGACCGCGCGATGGTTGACGCAGAGATTCAGCAGTTGAAGACGGAGATTGACAGGACCGCGGAAAATACCAGATTTAATGAAATTGAGCTGTTTCCGGATAACGGGCTGATGCCGGCGTCAGGGCAGCCAAGCGTCTATGTGTACGATCTTGCTTATCGTATGGAGGACGGGGTGGCGACTGTCAGCCGGATGTACAGTAACGCAGCGGACGCGGCCGCAGCGTCGGGCCGTGCGGCTGTGAATCCGACTCCGTCAGGCGGGGCGCTTGCGGCAAAAATAGCGACAGAGTTTATACCGAAGGCGGCGGCGCAGATATTTGACAGGTTCCCATCCCTGAAAAACGAGATTGGCAGCGAGACGCTGAATATTGAGATACAGGTTGTCTCGTTGGATGGGGGCGGCAAAAAACTTGCACAGGCGGGATACCGTTACTATCCGTCCGGCAGTCCGACGGACAGAGGGTTTGATCTGAAAATTCAGTTTGACACCAGCGACTTTAGCCTGGCGGATGCGGATGGGACGGGAAATATGGCAATGGCCCTGCAGTCCACCATCGCGCATGAACTGATGCATTCCATGATGCAGTATGTGATGCCGATTAAGATGAAAAACGAGCTGCCGGACTGGTTCACTGAGGGAGTCGCCCAGCTTTCGGGAGGCGGTTTTCCCACGAATTGGAATAACGAGCTGATAGCCTATGCGAAAAATATGACGGACGAAAACGATACCAGTCAGGATGCGGGCATTCAGGCATATTTAAAGAAATATTCGCCGGCAGGCAGACCTTACGGCCACGGATATCTGGCGTGTGCCTATGCGGGATGGCTTGCAAACGGCGGCGGTGCAGTGACAGGCGCTAATATTGCAGCGGGTATGGATAAGATAATGGGTGAACTGATCAACGGAAGCTCCCTTGACGCTGCGATACAAAAATGTACAGGTATGACATCATCTGCGCTTACGGGCAGCATCACGTCCGGCAGCGGCGGCGCGCTGGAATTTGTCCGCAGATTATCTTATCAGTCTCTGGGCGGGGCGGGCTCCGTAATCACGTCCTCGCTTAAAGTGAGCGGGGTGCTCGACGGGACAAGCGGCGGCATCGGAGGCGGTCCGGGCGGCCCGTCAAATCAGCCTGCCGGCGGAACGCCCGGCAGCGGATGGCTTGGGCTGTCGGTTGGAAGCGAGGTGGGACAGCACATTGAAGTGCCGCTCTATCAGATGAGCGCAGATGCGCTGGGGCTGGCGGATACCAATGTGAAGACAGCCGGCGACGCCGACATGGCAATCGACGCGATCAAAGCGTCGATACGGATGGTCAGCACGGTGCGGAGCGAATATGGCGCGCTGCAGAACCGCCTTGCGCATTTGATCAATAATCTGAACAATATTGTGGAGAATACGACGGAGGCGGAGTCCCGGATCAGGGATGCTGATATCGCAAAAGAGATGGTAGATTATTCCAACAGCCAGATATTAATGCAGGCGGGAGCGTCTGTGCTGTCACAGGCAAACCATCAGTCGGAGATGATACTCAGTCTTCTCGGCTAGTGTGCTGACCTGTTCATTTTCAGTCAAATCGCACACTGGCAGTTCTGGTCAGGAAAGGAGCATGGGGAGATGGGAAAAATAGTCAGGGTTGCCTGCACAGCATGTAAGAGGGAATGGCAGTGCATGACCGGCTGCGGGCTGTCGCATGCGCTGTTAGAAAATGTGGTTCAGGAGTTTCCGGCACAGATCGAAAAAAAGGTAATGGAGGAGACTGCGGAAGACTTTCCCGTATTTGAATTTGGCTACTGTATTTCCATATGCGGCGGCTGCGGCAGTATCGTGAGCGTTCCTGTAGTGAAGCTTGAGGAGAGTCATGCAGAATATGCCGGACCGTGTCCGATATGTCAGGGCGCCGTGACGCTGATTGCGGATATAAGCGAGGCAGCCTGTCCGGCGTGCGGGGAAAAAACGCTTATAGCCGAAGAGACGGGAAGATGGGATTAGTTTTTGGGACGGAGAAACGCCGCAGGGATAAACGACAGGCGGAAACGATGCATAGGAAGGCGCGGAATGTGCATATAAATTAACGATGAAACAATCGGGTTAATGTATGCAGAATTTTTCAAAATATCAATCACATCTAAAAAAATGGGTGAAAGGCAGGGCGGTCGCTATGGTATTAGCGGTTGCCTTGTTTTGCTGTCCGGGGACACTTGTCAAAGCGGCGGATGGGCTGCAGGGGAAAGAAACGGCGAAAGAGCAGCTGCAGCTCTATGCCCAGGCGGCCGTCCTCATGGACGCGGACTCGGGCAGGGTTCTTTATGGAAAGAATGCGGAGGCGAAGCTGCCCATGGCAAGCACCACGAAGATTATGACATGCATTCTCGCATTGGAGTACGGCAACCCGGATGAGGTTGTGGAAGTCTCTTCTTACGCGGCGAGCATGCCGAAGGTCAAGCTTTGTGTAAAGTCGGGAGAAAAGTACTATATGAGAGACCTGCTGTATTCGCTGATGCTGGAATCCCACAACGATTCGGCGGTGGTGATCGCTGAAGCGGTGGGCGGCAGCGTGGAGGGGTTTGCGGCCATGATGAACCAGAAGGCCCGCGACATCGGATGCTTTGACAGCTATTTTATCACGCCAAACGGACTTGACGCGAAAGTGAATGATACCGGAAAGGTCCATTCCACAACGGCGGCGGATCTGGCGAGGATCATGGCATACTGTGTGACGGATTCCCCGGAAAAGGAGCGGTTTCTGGAAATTACAAGGACGCAGAGCTATCATTTTACGGATGTGGACGGAACGAGAAATTTTCAGTGCAATAACCATAACGCGTTCCTTGGCATGATGCAGGAAGCGCTCTCGGGAAAGACGGGATTCACCAATAACGCGGGTTACTGCTATGTGGGGGCGGTGGAGAGTAAGGGCCGTATCTTTACGGTGGCGCTGCTTGCCTGCGGCTGGCCGAATAACAAAAGCTACAAGTGGAGCGATATGAAGAAGCTGGCGGCTTACGGTATGGAGCGGTACCAGTACAGGGATCTTTTTGAGGAGCAGGCTTTTTCTGATATTCCGGTCCGAAACGGCATAGCCGGAAAAGAGGGGACGCCTTTTGAGGAGGCGAAGATTTCCGTCGCCCTGCAGGCAGGGGAGAAGAGTCTGCCTTATCTTTTGTGTGAAGATGATCAGGTGGAGGTAAAGACCCGGGTCGAACCCGTGCTTGACGCGCCTGTCGCCGCGGGGGAGCAGGTCGGTTCGGTATCTTATTATCTGAACGGCGAGCTGATTAAAAGATATCCCGTCTGTACGGAATCTACGGTAGAAAAACGCAGCTTTTTATGGATTTTCGGGTATATTCTAAAACTTGCATTTTTTTTGTAAATTCTTCTAGTCGGATATTGGATTCTGTGATATACTACAGTCGTGTGCTATGTCATATAGTGGCAAAGTTTTAGTATTTATAATTATGATAAATGGAGGGCTGAAAAATGAGTACTACTTCTCAAGCGAGTCAAAGAATCAATGCTTTACTCGATGAAAACAGTTTCGTTGAGATCGGCGGTCTCGTGACAGCGAGAGCCACGGATTTCAATCTGAAACAGACTGAGACTCCGTCTGACGGTGTTGTGACCGGTTACGGCGTGATCGACGGTAATCTCGTGTATGTTTACAGCCAGGACGCTTCCGTATTAAACGGTTCCGTTGGTGAGATGCATGCGAAGAAGATCGTGAACATCTACGAACTGGCAATGAAAATGGGGGCGCCTGTGATCGGGCTGATTGATTCCGCGGGTCTTCGTCTGCAGGAGGCGACTGACGCGCTGAACGGTTTTGGCGAGATTTACAGAAGCCAGGCGCTTGCATCCGGCGTGATCCCGCAGATTACGGCTGTGTTTGGCAGCTGTGGCGGTGGACTTGCCCTGATTCCGGCAATGACTGATTTCGCGTTCATGGAGGAGAAGAACGCGAAGCTGTTTGTCAATTCCCCGAATGCACTTACTGGAAATGAGATTTCCCGCTGTGACACTTCTGCCGCGGCGTTCCAGTCCGAGGAGACAGGCCTTGTGGATATGGCGGCGGATGAGGCGACGATCCTTGGTCAGATCAGACAGCTTGTTTCAATTCTTCCTGCGAACAATTCCGACCTTGCATGGACGGACTGCTCAGACGATTTAAATCGTGCATGCGCGCAGATCGCCAACTGTGTGGGCGATACGGCGATTGCTCTGTCCCAGATCGCGGACGACGGCCTTTTTGTAGAAGTGAAGCAGGATTATGCGAAAGATATGGTGGCAGGATTTATCCGCTTAAACGGCGCTACCATTGGTGCAGTGGCTAACCGTACTGAGGTTTGCGATGAGAACGGCGAGGTAGTCGAGAAATTTGACGCGGCGATCTCCCCGAAGGGTGCGGAGAAGGCGGCGGAGTTTGTAAACTTCTGCGACGCATTTGACATCCCGGTACTGACGCTTACCAATGTGACGGGATTTGCGGCGACCACCTGTTCTGAGAAGCGGATGGCGAAAGCGGCAGGCAGGCTTACATATGCCTTTGCAAACGCCACTGTTCCCAAGGTAAATGTGATTATCGGAAAGGCATACGGAAGTGCGTATGTAGCCATGAACTCCAAGGCAGTCGGCGCGGATATTACAATCGCCTGGCCGGATGCCCAGATTGGTATGATGGATGCAAAGCTGGCAGCGAAGATTATCTGTGACGGCCAGGGCGCGGAAGCGATAGAGACTTGCGCGAAAGAGTATGAGGCTCTGCAGAATAATGTGACCAGCGCGGCAAAGAGAGGCTATGTGGATCAGATCGTTGAGCCGGCGGATACCAGAAAGTATGTGATCGGTGCGTTCGAGATGCTCTCCTCCAAGACAGAGGGACGTCCCGAGAAGAAGCACGGCACCGTTTAAGGAGGCGTTATGAAAAAACTATTGGTAATATTAGGGATGATTACCTGTATGGCCTGTCTTACAGCGTGTGGTGAGGAGGAAGCGCCAAGCGGTCCCATCAGCGATGAGCAGGCATTACAGATCGGTACGACCATTGTCGATCAGATGAATACGATCGTGAGTCAGGGAGCTATCGAGCAGTATGTGGATCAGCCCGCTCTCTACAACGGTTTTCTCGGCTGGCAGAGCGCGCTGAAGGATATAGGCACATACGAGGGTGTAAGCACCGGTTCCGTGTCTTTTGGGGACGAGGAAGTTATCATTGAGGTGGAAGTGCTCGGTTCCTCACATAATGCGAATGTGGAGATCGTTCTTGACGACGCTCTTGCGACCTACATCGGGATCACCACTAACGTTCATTATTCTACGGGAGAGATTATGGCGAAGGCCGGGATGAATACCGTAATCGGTATGGGGACCGTGTTTGTGGTCCTGATCCTGATCAGCCTGATTATATCCTGCTTTACGTTTATCTCTAAATTTGAGAAGCGGCAGAAAAAGCAGGAAGCGCCGGCGCCTGCAGCGGCAGCTCCTGTGGTGGAGCAGACCGTGGCCAAGGAAGAACTCTCCGATGATACGGAGCTTGTGGCGGTTATAGCGGCGGCAATCGCAGCTTATGAAGGCGCTGCGTCCACGGATGGTTTCGTGGTGAGATCCATCAGAAAATCTAATAAGAGCAAATGGCAGAATGCCTAAGAGTATAGGAGGATATGAAAATGAAGAATTATACAATTACCGTAAATGGCAGCGTATATGATGTAGTGGTGGAAGAGGGAGCGACAAGCGGCGCACCCGCAGCGGCGGCTCCGGCAGCGCCCAGGGCGGTTCCCAAGGCAGCTCCGGCTCCGGCAGCAGCACCCGCAGCAGGCGGCGCGGCAGGCAGCGTGAAGATCGAGGCCGGCGCGGCAGGCAAGGTGTTCAAGATCGAAGCGAACGTGGGCCAGGCAGTGAAGAAGGGCGATGCGGTCGTGATCGTAGAGGCTATGAAGATGGAGATCCCTGTAGTTGCTCCTCAGGACGGTACTGTAGCAAGTATTAATGTGGCAGTAGGCGACGCGGTAGAAGCTGGCGCGCTCCTTGCAACATTAAATTAATTGTCAGCGTCTGCCCAGACGGACAGGCTGCTGAAACTAAAACTACAGGAGGTTAAAAAAATGTATATAGTTGAGACGCTTGACAATCTGATACATCAGACTGCGTTCTTCAATCTGGAGCCGGGCAATTATCTTATGATCGCGGTAGCGCTGTTTTTTCTGCTTTTGGCTATCAAGTTTGACTTTGAGCCGCTTCTGCTCGTACCGATTGCCTTTGGTATGCTGCTCGTGAATATCTATCCGGATATTATGGCGCCTTACGGTGAGGGCGGCGCAGGCGGCGGTCTGTTGTATTATTTCTACAAACTGGATGAGTGGGCGATTCTGCCTTCCCTGATCTTTATGGGTGTGGGCGCCATGACGGACTTTGGTCCCCTCATTGCCAATCCGAAGAGCTTCCTTCTGGGTGCGGCGGCACAGTTTGGTATTTTCGCAGCATATTTCGGTGCGATAGCGATGGGCTTTAACGATAAGGCGGCTGCAGCCATCTCCATCATCGGCGGAGCGGATGGCCCGACTTCCATCTTCCTTGCGGGAAAGCTTGGACAGACCACACTGCTTGGCCCTATCGCGGTGGCAGCTTATTCCTATATGGCGCTGGTGCCGATTATCCAGCCGCCTATTATGAAACTTTTCACCACGGAGAAAGAGAGAAAGATCAAGATGGGACAGCTTCGTCCTGTCAGCAAGCTGGAGAAGATCCTGTTCCCCATCGTGGTTACGATTGTGGTATCCCTGATCCTTCCCACCACGGCGCCCCTTGTCGGTATGCTGATGTTAGGTAACCTGTTCAGAGAGAGTGGTGTGGTAAGACAGCTCACAGAAACGGCTTCCAATGCCCTTATGTATATCGTGGTCATCATCCTTGGCACTTCCGTAGGTGCGACCACCAGTGCGGCAGCGTTTTTGAACTGGGATACGCTTAAAATTGTGGCTTTGGGATTGATTGCGTTTATGTTCGGTACGGCGGCAGGCGTGCTCTTCGGTAAGCTGATGTGCGTGGCTACCAAGGGTAAGGTGAATCCGTTGATCGGCTCCGCAGGCGTTTCCGCGGTGCCTATGGCAGCCAGGGTTTCACAGAAGGTTGGTGCGGAGGCTGATCCCACAAACTTCCTGCTGATGCATGCAATGGGCCCCAATGTGGCGGGCGTTATCGGTACGGCTGTAGCGGCAGGTACCTTTATGGCAGTGTTCGGAGTCTTTTAATAGGCAATTGCGAAACTGATGCACTTCCAAGGGTCTGCTTACGATTATACTATTCGCACAATTATTCTAGGATTGAGAAGAGTTTCGCAATCCTAGAAGTATCATAACAAAGAAAGGAATGAAAAATAATGGCAGAACAGATTAAAAAGCCGGTTGGCATCATGGAAACCGTTCTTCGTGACGCACATCAGTCTCTGATTGCGACCAGAATGCCTACCGAGAAAATGCTTCCAATCGTAGATAAAATGGATAAAGTCGGCTACCACGCAGTAGAATGCTGGGGCGGTGCAACTTTTGACGCTTCTCTTCGTTTCTTAAAGGAAGATCCATGGGAGAGACTGAGAAAGTTAAGGGACGGCTTTAAGAATACAAAGCTTCAGATGTTATTCAGAGGCCAGAATATTTTAGGATACAGACCTTACGCGGATGATGTAGTGTACGCTTTCGTCGAGAAATCCATTGCGAACGGTATTGATGTCATCAGAATTTTTGACTGTCTGAACGATATCCGTAACCTTCAGGCGGCAGTAGACGCAACCAACAAGATCAAGAAGCAGGAAGGCAGAGGAGAGTCGCAGATCGCGCTTTCCTATACCCTTGGAGATGCCTATACATTAGAGTATTGGGCGGATATGGCGAAGAAGATTGAGGAGATGGGCGCAGATTCCATCTGTATCAAGGATATGGCGGGTCTGCTCGTTCCCTACCGTGCAGCAGAACTCGTAAAGACACTTAAGGAGAGCACAAAGCTTCCGATCCAGCTGCACACGCACTATACGTCCGGTGTGGCTTCCATGACATATCTGAAAGCAGTAGAGGCGGGCGTGGATGTTATCGACTGCGCGATTTCTCCTTTTGCGCTTGGCACTTCCCAGCCTGCGACAGAGGTTATGGTGGAGACCTTTAAGGGCACAGAGTACGATACAGGATACGATCAGGAAATTCTGGCACAGATCGCTGATTACTTCCGTCCTTACCGTGAGGAGTGCATTGAGTCCGGCCTGATGAGCACGAAGGTACTCGGCGTTAACATCAATACGCTGCGCTACCAGGTTCCCGGCGGTATGCTGTCCAACATGGTTAGCCAGCTGAAGGAGCAGAAGGCGGAGGATAAGTATCAGGACGTGCTCGAAGAGATCCCCAGAGTCCGTAAAGACTGCGGTGAGCCGCCCCTGGTTACACCTTCTTCCCAGATTGTCGGCACGCAGGCGGTGTTCAACGTGCTGATGGGCGAGAGATATAAGATGGCTACAGGAGAGTTCAAGGATCTGCTCCGCGGCAATTACGGACAGACGGTTAAGCCTATGAGCCAGGAAGTAATCGACAAGGTTATTCCCGGCGAGCCGCGCTCTACCGCCCGTTCCGCTGAGGCGACCGGCCACGTTGAGCCGGAGCTTGCAGGTCTGGAAGCAGAGATGAAAGAATGGAAACAGCAGGATGAGGACGTACTGTCCTACGCACTGTTCCCGCAGGTGGCAATCGATTTCTTCAAGTACCGTCAGGCACAGCAGGAGAAAGTCGATATGACCCAGGCTGATACCAAGAACGGGGCATACCCTGTTTAAGCACAAAGCAGAGCAGACAATAAAGAAAGTGATCCCGGAAGTTTACTTCCAAGGGATCACTTTTTTTGTTGTCTATTCGGCGTGAGCCGAACATCGAGGATTTGCGAAGCAAATTCGAGATGGCTCTGCTTGGTGCTTAAACAAGGTAAAGCGACCCCAAATTCAAGAGGTGCTCCGTTTTGTTTACATAGAATATAATATATTTTATAAAGTTTTGACATTTTCTGTAAAAAGGGGTTGACGAAGGTTACATAATATATTATAATAACATACGTTACCAAAAGAGGCTGTAAAAAGCTACAGGAGAGCAGGAGAGGTACATTCTTATGGCAAGAAAAGAGACGATTACAAAAAATGACATACTGAGCGCGGCGTTTGAGATGGCGCGGGCGGAAGGGTTTGGTCAGGTGAGCGCGCGGACCCTCGCGGCGAAGGCGGGATGTTCTACGCAGCCGATTTTCCGTGTTTACAAGAACATGGAGGAGCTTGGGGATGACCTGTTTATGAAGGCGATGGAATTTTTCAGCAGTTATTACGAACAATTTCCAAAGCAGAACAATACGCCCTTTGTCAATCTGGGACTTGCTTATATCCGTTTTTCACAGGAGGAGCAGAATTTATTCCGTCTGTTATTTTTGTCGGAGAACCGCCACGGGAAAAGTCTCTATGATATGCTGAATGGTAAAAACGGCGCGGTGGTCCGCGAAATTAACAGCGCTAAAATTTTCGGATGTAAAGATCCCAGCGGGATGTTTATGAAGATGTGGATTTTTATCCACGGCGCGGCTTGTATGACCCTGACAGGAGATTATGATCTGCAGGAGGAGGACACCATCAAACTTTTGGAGGAATGCTACGGTGCATTTCAGGATGTCTAAAAGCGGTATTTTCTGCTGAACATAGAAAGGTTATACGATGGCGATAGAAAACCGGTATGACATTATAACGAGAATAAATGAATATTACGGCAGGATGAGCAAAGGGCAGAAGGCAATATCCGCTTTTATCTACGATCATTACGATCAGGCGGTGTTTATGACGGCGGCGAAGCTGGGTGATACTGTGGGGGTCAGCGAGTCAACCGTGGTGCGCTATGCCATGTTTATCGGCTACAATGGGTATCCTGAATTTCAGAGGGATCTGGAATACTGGGTGCAGAATAAGATCAACTCCGTACAGAAAATAGGAGCAAAGTATGGTAAGAGCAGCCAGTCGGAGATCCTAAATTCTGTTTTACAGGCTGACATCGAGAAGATACAGGACACCATCCACAATCTTGACCCGGCGGCCTTTGAGACGGCGGTGGACATCATTCTGGCGGCAAAAACGGTTTATATCATGGGCGTCAGGAGCTGTGAGCCGTTGGCAGACTTCTTGCAGTTTTATCTGAATATGGTCCGGGGCAATGTGGTGCTCCTTAGAACGACGAGTGTCTCGGAAACTTTTGAGCAGATGATCCGCATTGACGAGAGGGACGCGTTTGTGGGGATCAGCTTTCCCAGATATTCCATGAGAACCTTAAAGGCGATGGAGTTTGCAAACGACAGGAATGCCAAGGTAATTGCGGTGACGGATTCGGTGCATTCACCGATGAACCTCTATTCATCCTGTAATCTTTTTGCCAGAAGCGATATGGTTTCCATTGTGGACTCCCTGGTAGCGCCCTTAAGCATGATTAACGCGCTTGTGGTCGCGATGTGCCTAAAGCAGCCGGAGGAGGTAAAGGAGAATCTGAAGAATCTGGAAGAGGCTTGGAACAATTATCAGGTTTATCTGAATGATGAAATTAATTTTATAGATGAGGAGCCGATGCTAAACTATCCGCTCAGGAAAAGGTCAGAATAGAAACGTGAAAAGTACTTCTAAGGCTCAGCAGCATAGGCTGCATCGCAAAGTCAGCAAAGCTGACTTGGAAGTTCTATGTTTCACTCAAGAGAATGCCTGAAAAGCGGCATTCTCTGCACAGTGAAGGCACAGAGGGAAAGCATATGCGTATGGACGGGAATCAGGCGGTCGTGATCGGCGGCGGCGCTGCGGGAATGATGGCGGCGGCCGCGGCGGCGGAGAGCGGACGCCCTGTTATTTTATTAGAGAAAAATGAGAAACTTGGGAAAAAGCTTTATATCACGGGAAAAGGGCGCTGTAATGTGACCAATGCCTGTGGGCGGGACAAGTTTTTTGAAAATATTGTGAGCAATCCAAAGTTCCTTTTCAGCGCTTTCCATACGTTTGATAACAATCGTTTGGAAAAGTTCCTGGAAGATAACGGATGTTCCTTAAAAGAGGAACGGGGAGAACGGGTATTTCCCGTTTCAGAACATGCGTCGGATGTGACAGCAGCTTTCGAGCGATGCCTGAAGAAAAGGGGAGTGCAGGTGCGCCTGCAAAGTGAGGTGCGTGCGATAGAGACGGACGGTGAAAAAATAACGGGCGTGCGGCTTGCGGATGGAAGTGTGATTTCCACAGGTACGGTGATCGTGGCAACGGGCGGTCTGTCTTATCAGGGTACGGGCTCTACCGGGGACGGACACCGCATGGCGCAGGCGCTTGGGCACAAGGTGACGGATTGTGTGCCGGCGCTGGTGCCCTTGGAGGTTATAGAGGACTGGTGCAAAAAATTACAGGGGTTATCACTGAAGAACGTATCCCTGACCATGAGCTGCGGAAAGAAAAAGCTGTATCAGGGATTCGGTGAAATGCTTTTTACCCACTACGGGGTGAGCGGACCGCTTGTCCTTTCCGCCAGCAGCTATTTCGGAAAGAAGAAAGGGACGGACAAGGTGATCCTGACAATAGACCTGAAACCGGCTCTCTCAGAGGAACAGCTTGATAAGAGAATCCTGAGGGATTTCGAGGAAAACAGGAACCGGCAGTTTAAAAACGCGCTGGGCGGGCTTTATCCTGCGAAGCTGATTTCTGTTATGGTAGAGAGGTCGGGTATTGACCCGGAGAAAAAGGTACATGAGGTGACCAGACAGGAGAGAAGGAGGCTGACAGAACTGACAAAGGCTTTTACCCTGCAGGTACACGGAAAAAGGGGCTTTGAGGAGGCGGTTATCACGCAGGGCGGCGTGTCGGTGAAGGAGGTCAACCCTTCCACCATGGAATCAAAGCTGATACGGGGACTCTATTTTGCGGGGGAGGTGCTGGATCTGGATGGCCTGACGGGCGGTTTTAATTTACAGATAGCATGGTCTACGGGATATCTCGCCGGAACCAGCAGCATGGAGATGGAAGGACAAGGCTGAATAACAATTTGGAAAGGGGCAATAACACATGGGATTTAATATTGCGATTGACGGGCCCGCAGGGGCGGGAAAGAGTACCATAGCGAAGCTGATAGCTGCAAGGAAAGGGTATATCTACGTGGACACGGGCGCAATGTACCGGGCGATGGCGCTTTATCTGATCAGGGAGAACGCGTCGCAGGAACAGATCGACGAGAAATGTCAGGGAGCGGACATTACCATAGGCTACGAGAACGGCGAGCAGGTAGTGTATTTAAACGGCGAAAACGTAAACGCATATATCCGCACGGAGGAGGTCGGCAGGATGGCCTCCGTCAGCAGCCCAAATCCAAAAGTGCGTAAAAAGTTGACGCAGCTGCAGCAGAAACTGGCGGCGGATGCGGACGTGGTGATGGACGGACGCGATATCGGCACCTGTGTGCTGCCGGACGCCCAGGTGAAGGTATATCTGACAGCTGACAGCCATGAGAGGGCGCTTCGCCGCTATAAGGAGCTTACGGCGAAGGGAGAAAGCTGCGATCTTGATACGATTGAGAAGGATATCATAGAGCGTGACAGGCAGGATATGACGAGGGAGATTTCCCCATTGAAGCAGGCGGAGGATGCAGTGCTGATAGATTCCTCACACATGACGGTGGAGGAGGTGGCGGACGCCATCATTTCTCTGTGCACAGCGTGAGAAGCGCCTCTAAAGGCACCCTGTCATAGGACAGGATGCCAAGAAACGTGCGAAAAGAAGTTCTAAATGCTCGCAGCAGAGGCTGCATTGCAAAGAACTTCTAAGTTTCGCACTGGAGAATGCCGGAGGACGGCATTCTCCGTATGAAGGAGGATGTTTATGGAAGTGATTTTAGCGGAGCACGCGGGGTTTTGTTTTGGCGTTCAGCGGGCGGTGGATACCGTCTATGAGCAGATTGCGTGCAGGGAAAAAGAAGGGCGGCCGATTTACACTTTCGGGCCGATCATACATAATGAGGAAGTGGTGTGTGACCTGCAGAGGCGCGGTGTGCGCGTGCTTGATTCTCTTGCGGACGCCGGGAAAGTTCCGAAAGAGGAGAGGGGCACGGTGATTATCCGTTCACACGGTGTGGAGAAAGCGGTCTGCGAAAGCTTGAAGGATATGGGTTTTGGTGTGGTGGACGCCACCTGTCCCTTTGTGAAGCGGATTCACAATATTGTAGAGAAGGAGAGCGCAGAGGGGAAAAGTATCGTGATTGTCGGTAACGCGGGGCACCCGGAGGTGGAGGGCATCAAGGGGTGGTCAGGGTCCGCGACTTATATTGTGGAGTCTGTGGAAGAGGCGCAAAATCTTGTATGCAGTCCCGGGGAAGAACTGTGTATTGTTTCGCAAACGACATTTAACTACAAGAAATTTCAAGATGTGGTTGAAATTTTCAAGGAAAGAGGTTACAATGGTAGTGTTGTGAATACTGTATGTAACGCTACGGAAGTGCGACAGGCCGAAGCCAGAGAACTTGCGGCACGGGTTGATGTAATGATTGTTATAGGTGGGAATCAGAGCTCTAATACAAGGAAACTCTATGAGATCTGCAGGCAGGAGTGCGATATGACCTACTATATACAGACACTCGACGACTTGCATTTGAGGTTACCTGAATCTGTCCGACTGGTGGGTATTACAGCAGGGGCGTCGACCCCAAACAATATTATCGAGGAGGTTCAAAATTATGTCAGAATTAACTTTTGAACAAATGTTAGAGGAGTCATTAAAGACAATACACACAGGAGAGGTTGTTGAAGGTACCGTTATTGATGTAAAGCCGGAAGAGATCATTCTCAACATCGGATATAAGTCAGATGGCGTTTTGACGAGAAATGAATATACAAACGAACCGAATGTAGATTTGACAACCATTGCGAAGCCCGGGGACACCATGGAGGTGAAGGTGCTTAAGGTAAACGATGGGGAGGGACAGGTTCTCCTTACTTACAAGCGCCTTGCGGCTGACAGGGGTAACAAACGCATTGAGGAAGCTTACGAGAACAGAGAAGTGCTCACGGCCAAGGTTGCGCAGGTACTGGACGGTGGCTTGAGTGTTGTTGTGGAGGAAGTAAGAATCTTTATTCCGGCAAGTCTCGTATCTGATACTTATGAGAAGGATCTGAACAAATACGCGGGTCAGGAAATTAAGTTTGTGATCAGCGAATATAATCCTAAGAGAAGAAGATATATCGGCGACAGGAAGCAGCTGATCCTTGAGGAGAAGGCGGAGATGCAGAAGAAGCTCTTCGAGACGATTAAGATCGGCGATACCGTGGAAGGCACGGTTAAGAATGTGACAGATTTCGGCGCATTCATTGATCTGGGCGGCTGCGACGGTCTGCTTCACATTTCTGAAATGTCCTGGGGCAGAGTGGAGAACCCGAAGAAGGTATTTAAGGTTGGCGATGTGGTGAAGGTACTGATTAAGGATATCTCCGGCACGAAGATTGCCTTAAGCCTTAAGTTCGAAGACCAGAATCCCTGGAAGGACGCGGCAAGCAAGTATGCGGTGGGAACAGAGGTTACCGGCAAAGTGGCCCGTATGACAGATTTTGGCGCATTTATCGAACTGGAGCCGGGTATTGATGCGCTGCTTCATGTGTCCCAGATATCCAAGGAGCACATTGACAAGCCTTCCGATGTACTTAAGAGCGGCGAGGAAGTGACTGCGAAAGTCGTTGACTTTAACGAGGCGGACAAGAAGATCAGCCTGAGCATTAAGGCGATGTTTGCGCCGGAGCCTAAAGCTGAGAAAGCGGAAGATGAGGACGTCGTATCTGTAGATATTGACGCGGTGATCGCAGAGGAGAGCGAGGACGCGGCAGAGTAAGACATAACAGGCATAAACATTTTTCATAATAAATAAAGGCGGTGGGAATCCATGGCATATGACTATGAATACTTTAAGAAAGCGGTTTATGACCTTACCAAGATTGACCTGAATGCTTACAAGGAAAAGCAGATGAAGCGCCGGATTGATACGCTGATTTCCAAGAATAAGGTTGTCGGTTATGATAACTATGTTTCGGTACTCAAGAACGATAAGGCCAGATTTGACGAGTTTGTCAATTATCTGACGATCAATGTGTCTGAGTTTTACAGAAATGTGGATCAGTGGCAGCTTTTGGACAAAGATATTTTCCCGGAGCTGATTCAGCGCTACGGTAAGAACTTAAAGATATGGAGTGCAGCATGCTCGACGGGTGACGAGCCATACTCACTGGTTATGGCTCTTTCCAGACATGTTTCGCTCAATCAGATTAAGATTTATGCGACGGATCTCGATAAGCAGGTGATAGAGAAAGCAAAGATGGGCCTGTACGCGGAGAAGAGCGTGGCTGGCGTACCGGCGGATCTGAAAAAGAAGTTCTTTACGAAGGTTGGCCCTTCTTATCAGATTTCCGAGGAAGTGAAGTCGAGAGTGGAATTTAAGGAGCACAATCTGCTGAAGGATACTTATCCGACGGACTTCCACTTGATTGTGTGCCGCAATGTGCTGATTTACTTTACGGAAGAAGCGAAGGATGAGGTGTTCCGCAAGTTCCAGAAGAGTCTGCGGCCCGGCGGCTATCTGTTTATAGGAAGCACGGAGCAGATCATAAACCATAAGGATGTAGGGTTTGAACGGAAAAATTCCTTCTTTTACCAGAGGCCAATGTAACCGTATTATGTTAATAAATTAAAGAAAAGGGGCAGCGATTTGTCGCTGCCCTTTGTTATGTCCAAGTTTATATTAGCAAGTCTGAGATTCAGTATGTCTTCGCCATTTTTCCGAGCAGATACTGCGCATAGCGGGAGAAGAGTTCCCGGTCCGTTTTGCGCTCGTCGGTGAGTTCAAAGAAAAGGTCATGGCTCTTATAGTCCCGTTTAAAGAAGGGCTCTACCAGAATATCCCACTGGGGAAGGAAGAGACCGTATTTGCGCGTGTAACAGGTGGCGGCTGTCGCCTGCGTGCGGTGGGCCTGATCCACGAAGGAGGATACCGATTTGTGGAGGGCGATATCTTCCGCCGGCAGATAATAGTAGTCTTTATATCCGGCGTAGAAGTATTTCATTTCTTCTTCGTAGAGCGGCACTTTTAGGATGCCCTCGCTCTTTTCGCAGCTGAAATAACAGCCGTTTGCCAGATTGGACAGGGAAAAGGGGAGAGGAGCAGGCAACGCCAGTTTCATAAGAAGCTCCTGCTTTTCTTGACCATGATAGTCAATAAAGCTGTTTGCCTGTACTTTTTTCGCGCGGATATTTCCGTTAAACAGATCATAGAATGCCAAAAGGGGAAGAAGCTGCAGCATTCCGCGGATATCGTCACTGTTATGCAAAAGCAGCAGGGAGCGGACATCCGGGGAAGGGGTCTCCACATAGTTTCGGTAGACTTCGATCAGCTCGCCGCCGTGAAAACGATCCTCCCTTTGAATGCCAAGGAGCGCTTCCAGCGTTTTCTGCTTACAGTTGGGCACATGCAGGAAAGCTTTGTAGGGAGAAATGCGCTTATACAGGTCGATCCCCTCAAAACTGTCGAAACTGTGCGGCAGTTTATGCTGCTCGCATTTCTGGATAAGGTAGGGCAGGTCAAAATTATTGCCGTTAAAATGTACCAAATGTGTGAAGGAAGCGGCAAAATCGAAAAAAGAGTTTAACACAGCGGATTCTTCTGCGGGATTTTCACAGAACCACTGCCGGATCTGCCAGTTTCCGTCTGTATGGAAAGCTGTTCCGATCAGGTATAGGGAGGAGCTTTTTGCGGTGAACCCTGTGGTTTCGATATCAATAAACAGAAATTTATCCAGAGGCGCGGTGCGCTCCAGGGGATAGTCCATGGTGAAAGATTTTAGGGTATGATTTTCTATTTGCATAAAATTCCTCCGCGTAAAAGTTTAACATATATCTGAGGATAGTTTAGCATATTTTTTGAAATAGCAGTAGTTTTTTTCGTCGAAAAATAGTATATTTATAATAGCGGTTCCATCAGAATCAAGGTGTGGGCCGAATGTGAAAGGAGCAGGGTTACAGGTATGGCTAAATTAACATTTAACGGCGGCATACACCCTTATGACGGAAAGGATTTGTCGAAGGATAAGCCTATTAAGGCGGTGCTGCCCAAGGGAGATCTGGTATATCCGTTGTCCCAGCATATCGGCGCGCCTGCGAAACCGATCGTGGAGAAGGGCGATCATGTTTTGACAGGGCAGAAGATTGCGGAGGCAGGAGGCTTTGTTTCCGCACCTATTTACGCGACGGTGTCGGGCACGGTGAAGGCGATTGAGCCAAGGCGCGTGGTTACGGGCGACAGCGTGATGAGTATCATTATTGAGAATGACGGGCTTTATGAGGAAGTGGAGTACCCGGAGCGGAAGCCTCTTGAGGAGATGACAAGGGAAGAGATCATCGAGTGTGTGAAGGAGGCGGGTATCGTCGGCATGGGCGGAGCGGGCTTCCCCACTTTTATCAAGCTTTCTCCCAAAGAACCGGAAAAAATAGACTATGTGATAGCAAACTGTGCAGAGTGCGAACCTTATCTGACTTCCGATTACCGCAGGATGTTAGAAGAGCCGGAGAAGCTGGTCGGAGGCCTGAAGGTTTCCCTGAAGCTGTTTGAGAATGCCAGAGGGATTCTGGCTGTGGAAGATAACAAGCCGGATTGTATCGAACTTTTGAAAAATCTGACCAAGGACGAGCCGCGTATCAGTGTCAAAGCGCTAAAGACGAAATACCCGCAGGGCGCGGAGCGGCAGATCATATACGCGACCACGGGAAGAGCCATCAATTCTTCCATGCTTCCCGCAGACGCGGGCTGCGTGGTGAACAACGTGGACACGGTGGTGGCGATCTACCACGCGGTGATTGAGGGGAAACCTTTGATGAACCGTATCGTTACGGTGACCGGGGATGCGATTTCGAACCCGCAGAACTTTATCGTGCGGATCGGCACGAATTACCATGAATTGGTGGAAGAGGCGGGCGGCTTTAAGCAGGACCCGGTTAAGATTGTATCAGGCGGTCCGATGATGGGCTTTGCCCTTTTCGGGCTGGATGTGCCGACAACCAAGACGGCTTCGGCGCTTCTGTGTCTTACGGAGGATGAGGTGTCCCGCATGGAGCCTTCCGCATGCATCAACTGCGGCCGCTGTGTGGAAGTCTGCCCGGGCAGGGTGGTTCCGAGACTACTGGCAGATTATGCGGAACATTATGAAGAAGAGGAATTTCTTTCCCACAACGGCATGGAATGCTGCGAGTGCGGCTGCTGCAGTTTTGTATGTCCGGCGAAGAGGCCTCTGACGCAGACGATCAAGTCCATGCGCAAGATGCAGCTTGCCAAGAAGAAAAAATAGTAGAAATAAAAGGAGCATAGACTGAAGAGATGAGTGATTTAATGAAAGTGTCATCCAACCCTCATGTCAGATCGAAGTCCACTACAAGCAGTATCATGCTGACCGTGGTGATCGCCCTTCTTCCGGCGGCTGGATTTGGCATTTATAACTTCGGACCGAAGGCTCTGCTGCTGATTCTCGTGACGGTGGCATCCACGGTGGCGACGGAATTTTTGTTTGAAAAAATCTGTAAGAAAAAAGTGACAATCGGAGATTACTCCGCGGTGGTGACGGGACTGCTTCTGGCGTTAAATCTGCCGGTGTCCGCGCCATGGTGGATCGGCGTGGTGGGCGGCGTGTTTGCCATTCTGGTAGTGAAGATGCTGTTTGGAGGTCTTGGACAGAACTTTATGAACCCGGCGCTTGGCGCGCGGTGTTTCCTGCTGATTTCCTTTACGTCCATCATGACGAATTTTGACTGTGACGCTTACACCGGGGCGACGCCCCTCGCCGCTTTGAAGAGCGGGGAGTCCGTCAATATTCTCAATATGGTGATCGGGCGCACGGCGGGAACCATCGGTGAGACGTCCATGATTGCCATTGTGATTGGCGCCTGCATTCTGATTTTGTTCGGGATTATTGATCTGCGGATCCCGGGTACTTATATTGTGACGCTGGCAGTCTTTGTGACGCTGTTTGGCGGCAGGGGCTTTAACTGGCCATACATATCCGCCCATCTTTCAGGCGGCGGCCTGATGCTCGGCGCGTTCTTTATGGCGACGGACTATGTAACGAGACCGATTACCAAAAAAGGACAGTATGTGTTCGGATTTTTGCTGGGCGTCCTGACGGGGATTTTCCGTATCTTCGGTCCCTCCGCGGAGGGAGTGTCTTATGCGATTATCATAGGCAATCTGTTAGTGCCGCTGATTGAGAAGGTCACTCTTCCGAAAGCATTTGGTAAAGGAGGAGAGAAGGCATGAAAGAGATGATGAAAAATACGGGGATTCTGCTGGCAATCACGCTGATTGCGGGTCTCCTTCTGGGATTGGTTTATCAGGTGACAAAAGCCCCGATTGCCGAGCAGGAAGCGAAGGCAAAGCAGGAGGCGTGTCAGGAAGTGTTTGCGGATGCGGCGTCCTTTGACATGGTAGATGTAGAAGCGGCTGCAGGCTGGAACGAAGAAGGGTATGCGCAGGAGAGCGTCGATGAGGTGATGGAGGCGAAGGACGGTTCTGGTGAACTGCTCGGCTATGTGATCACGGTGACGACGAAAGAGGGTTACGGCGGCGATATCAGGTTTTCCATCGGCGTCCGTCTGGACGGGACAGTAAACGGCATATCAATCCTTTCCATTGCCGAGACGGCAGGTCTTGGTATGCAGGCGGAAGCGGTTCTGAAGCCGCAGTTTGCAGATAAGAATGTGGAAAAATTTGCCTATACGAAAAACGGTGCGTCGGCTGACAACGAGATTGACGCCATCTCCGGCGCAACCATCACGACGAATGCGGTGACCAATGGAGTCAATGCAGGATTATACTATTTCCAGACGGTGTTGGGAGGAGGTAGTGCAAATGAATAGTGCAAAGGAACGTCTCATAAACGGTATTGTAAAGGAGAACCCGACCTTTGTCCTGATGCTGGGCATGTGTCCCACGCTGGCGGTGACAACCTCGGCGATCAACGGGCTTGGTATGGGTCTGACCACTATGGTGGTGCTGGCACTGAGTAATGTGTTTATTTCCCTGCTTCGGAATATCATCCCGGATAAGGTGAGAATCCCGGCTTTTATCGTGATTATCGCTTCGTTCGTGACGATGGTGGAACTGCTTTTGCAGGGCTTTATCCCCTTCCTCTATGACGCGCTTGGCATTTACATTCCGCTGATCGTGGTAAACTGTATTATCCTCGGACGCGCGGAGGCATATGCTTACAAAAATCCCGTGATTCCGTCGCTGTTTGACGGTATCGGCATGGGACTCGGTTTTTCCGTGGCGCTGACCTGTATCGGTGCGGTGAGGGAGCTTCTGGGCGCGGGTGAGATCTTCGGCATACATGTGATGCCGGAAAGTTTCGTGCCGGTGAGCATCTTTATCATGGCACCGGGCGCGTTCTTCGTGCTGGCGCTTTTGACGGCGATCCAGAATAAGGTGAAGATTGCCGGGGAGCGCAAAGGAAAGGATATGTCAAAGATCCAGTCCGGCTGCGGAAACGACTGTCTCAACTGTGCGGACACGGGCTGTGCAAAACGTCTGATCGACGAAACGAAGGGAGAGGAGGAGAAGAAGAATGATTAAAGAATTGTTGGTGATTTTGATTGCGTCCTCCCTTGTCAATAATGTGGTGTTAAGCCAGTTTCTTGGGCTGTGCCCCTTCCTTGGCGTGTCCAAGAAGACGGAGACGGCGACAGGTATGGGCGTGGCGGTTATCTTTGTCATCACGCTTGCATCGGCGGTGGCGGGAGCGATCTACCAGTTCATCCTGCAGCCTTTTCATATCGAATATTTACAGACCATTGTGTTTATTCTGGTCATCGCGGCGCTTGTGCAGTTTGTGGAAATGTTTTTGAAAAAGTTCATTCCGGGACTGTACCAGTCGCTGGGTGTGTATCTGCCCCTGATCACCACCAACTGCGCGGTGCTTGGCGTGGCGCTGACCAATGTACAGAAGAATTACGGAATTCTGACCGGGATAGTCAATGGCTTTGCGACGGCGGCCGGCTTCACCATTTCCATTATTATTCTGGCGGGAATCCGGGAGAAGCTTAAGTACAATGATATACCGGAATCCTTTCAGGGGATGCCGATTGTACTGGTGACGGCGGGATTGATGGCGATTGCGTTCTGCGGATTTTCGGGGTTATTGTAATAATGGATATGGAGGTTGATTGAAAAATCACACTGATGTGCTGATTTTTTAATCGCGAGTTTGTGACGGAGCCACAAACTCGGGATCGCAGAGCCAAATTTGAGATTTGGCTTGCGGCCTACGCAAAAATTGCTTCGGTGCGGAGGTAAATATGGACATAGCGGGAATTTTGATGGCTACGGGGATCGTGGGAGCGGTAGGCCTGTTTGTGGGCCTGTTCCTCGGCGTGGCCGGTATCAAGTTTAAAGTAGATGTGGATGAGCGGGAGGAAGCTATTCTGGGCGTTCTTCCGGGAAATAACTGCGGCGGCTGCGGCTACGCGGGCTGTTCCGGGCTGGCGGCTGCGATTGTGAAGGGAGAGGCGCCCACAAACGCCTGCCCCGTGGGCGGTGAGAAAGTAGGTGCGCAGGTGGCGCAGATCATGGGCGTGGAGGCAGGCGAGAGCGTGCGCATGGTAGCTTTTGTGAAATGCCGGGGCGATAAAGAGCGAACCCGTGTGGACTATGACTATACGGGCATCGAGGACTGCGCCATGGTTGCGTTTGTGCCAAACGGCGGACCGAAATCCTGCAACGACGGATGCCTTGGTTTCGGAAGCTGTGTGAAGGCATGTCCTTTTGATGCGATTCATGTGGTTAACGGCGTTGCCGTGGTGGATAAGGAGGCATGTAAGGCATGCGGTAAGTGCGTGGCGGCATGTCCGAAGCACCTGATCGAGCTGATTCCCTACGACGCAAAGCATGTGGTGGCATGCAGTTCAAAGGAGAAGGGGCCGGTAACTATGAAGGCATGTGACGTGGGCTGTATCGCCTGCCAGCTCTGTAAGAGGAACTGCCCTGCGGACGCGATTGTGATTGAAGACTTCCATGCCATTATTGATCAGGAAAAATGTACCGGGTGTGGGACGTGCAAGGAGAAGTGTCCGAAGAAGGTTATAGTATAGAAAAACAGGGAGAAAGCAACCATGGATGGACAGTTGAAGGGCGGGACGGTTCTCACTGCCGAGAGCGGCAACAGATATACGGTAAAACAGCTGCTCGGAGCCGGAGGGCAGGGAGAAGTGTATTCGGTGGAATCCGAAAACAGGATGTACGCTTTGAAGTGGTACTATAAGAACACCGCGACCAAAAACCAGAAGGAGATTCTGGATAATCTGATTCAGGGCGGCGCGCCGGACGACTCTTTCCTGTGGCCGCAGGATATGATTTTCCGTGCCTTCGGGGAATCTTTCGGCTACATTATGCCGCTTCGTCCAAAGAATTACAGAAGCATTGTGGATATGATGAAGAGAAAGGCGGAGCCTTCCTTTTACTGTCTGTGCAGGGCCGCTTATCATCTGACGAGAGGATATAACGAGCTGCACGGAAAGGGTTACAGCTATCGTGATATTTCTTTTGGCAATGTCTTTTTTGATCCTGATACAGGCGATGTCCTGATCTGTGATAACGATAATGTTTCCTATAACGGGGCGAAAACCGGGGTGTACGGCACGCCCCGCTTTATGGCGCCTGAGATTGTGGCGGGGAAGGAGAAACCGTCAAGAAATACGGATCTCTTTTCTCTGGCGGTGCTTCTCTTTTATATGTTTATGTTAAACCACCCTCTGGAGGGCAGGAGAGAGGCAAAGATCAAATGTATGGATATTCATGCAATGAATATGCTTTACGGGACCGACCCGCTGTTTATTTTTGACCCGGACAACAATGAAAACAGGCCGCTTGCCGGCTATCAGGACAATGCCATTATTTTCTGGGACCTGTATCCCAAGCAGCTTAAGGATCTGTTTACCACATCCTTCACCGTGGGGCTTAGACAGCCGAACCGCCGGATTACGGAGGGAAAATGGATGGAGACTTTTGCAAATCTCATGTCCGGCATTATGCTCTGTCAAAATTGTGGATGCGAGGTCTTTTACGATGCGCAGAAGGAAGAAAACGGCGTCGCGCATATGTGCTGGGGTTGTCAGAAGGCGGTGACGGTTCCGCCGAAAATTGTGATTGGCAAAAGTACCGTACTGCTTATGTCAGACACGAAATTATACAGGCACCATATTGAGGGAAATTATGATATGGAAACGATAGTCGGAGAGGTGGTACAAAATCCGGCAAACCCGAAGCTGTGGGGGATTAAAAATCTGTCCGAAGATAACTGGACTTACATCAAGGCGGACGGTGTGCAGGTTCCCGTGCCGCGGGGGCGCTCAGCGGCGATTGCGAGGGGCGCGAAGATAGATTTCGGGCAGAAGACGGGAGAATTTCTTGGAGGGGCATGATAACGGGTATGGAAGACGATAAGATTTTGGCAGACATGGTACGCGACTATCCCGACGCACTTTTGGACAGAAAGCGGCTGCAGGCCCTCCTTCTCGATTTTTTCCCACAGGACAGGCGGAAGAGAAATCTGCTGATGCTTGTATATGACGACGGTATTGTGGGTGAGATGAGAGGTCTTGTGCAGATAGATAAAATGACGCTGCACCGATTTGCCAGGTCCATTGAACTGGGATATGATATCCGCACGAAGAGCGCTGAGGCGGCTGTTGTGACGTGGGCAAAAGCGCTGGCCCTGACATTGGACGTGGACGGCGGGCAGCGGGAGGAAGCCGCGGCTTTCACAGACGGACCCGGAAACCCCTCGTCGTCGGACAGAGAGTGGGTTCCCTGTGAGAGTGACAGCCTGTATGAATATGAGGAAACTTCAAGGGGGCTTCGGATTTTGAAGTACGATGATTTCGACGAGCCCATCGTGGTGATTCCCAATGTCATCGAGGGGAAAAAGGTGATTGCGGTCGGCAATTACGCCTTTAAAGGGTGTGTCGGCATCGAGAAGATCATTGTTTCCGAGGGAATTGAGATTCTGGGGAACGGCGTATTCTTAAACTGCAGGGGATTAAAGGAGGTATCCCTCCCAACGTCGCTGCGGGGGATCGGCAGCACGGACGCTACGGGCTGTCCCAAGATTTTAGGCTGCGAGATCAAATATGAAGGCGCATTTGAGTACAGCGGACTGGAATCCGTTACTGTGCCGGATGGCGTAAAATATGTCGGCGAGAACAGTTTTGCCGGCTGCAGTAAACTGAAACGTGCGGTGCTGCCGGACAAACTGAAGGAAATCAAAGAAAATACATTCCGCTGGTGTAAGAGTCTGCGGGAAGTGGAGCTGCCCCGGGAATTGGACGCAGTCAGGATATCCGCCTTTGAAGGCTGCGACGTCCTGCAGACAGTCGATCTCCCGGAAGGTGTGACAAGCATTGAAGAGGGCGCTTTTGCAGGCTGTAAAGGGCTGGAAAGCATTTATATACCGGATTCCGTGATTGAAATCGGCGGTGGGAAAGGGACGGGCTTTTTGAAGACGTTCGGGGAACCCGACGAGCGGCATGAGAATTTTACGATTCGTTGCAACAGGGGGTCTTATGCGATGCAGTATGCCAGGGCACAGCAGATCAGATGCGCGGAAGCATAAAGTGAAGGAGGAACGACTATGGGAGAGATGAAAAGACCGGGAGGAGAACTGGCGAGCAGACCGCTTCACTTTTTCTGGATTGTGGACTGTTCCGGCTCCATGTACGGGGAGAAGATCGGCACGGTGAACCATGCCATCCAGTCCACCATACCTGAGATGGTATCTGCGGCGGAAAATAACCCGAACGCACAGTTGATGATCCGAACGTTGAAATTTTCCACAGGGGCTTCCTGGGTGACCAGCAATCCTGTCAAAGTAGAAGATTTTGCGTGGGATGATCTGGAAGCTGTCGGCGTGACAGATTTGGGAAAGGCATTTGAACTGCTGGCGGCGCAGCTCACGATTCCGCCGATGTCAGACAGGGCGCTCCCGCCGGTGCTGGTGCTTCTGTCAGACGGACAGCCTACGGACGATTATAAAAAGGCGCTTTCAGAGTTAAAGAAACTGCCATGGGGTAAGAAGGCGGTCAAGATCGCCATCTCCATCGGGCAGGATGCGGACGATGCCGTATTGGAAGAGTTTACGGGAAATAAAGAATTGGTGCTGCAGGCAAACAATGCGGCGGCGCTCACCAAGATGATCAAGTGGGCGTCCACGGCGGCATCCCTGGTTTCTGCGCCCGCAAGTATCGCTGCGGATGCGGCGCAGGAGAAAGACGCGCCGGTCATTGTCGATATGGGAGGCAGGATTCCTGATCTGGACGATATTCAGGAAGGGGACGTGTGGTAGAAAGGATACGGTATATGATACAAGTATTTGGCGCATCCGTGCAGGGTGCATCCCATATACGAAACGGCAGGGAGTGTCAGGACAGCCTGAAGAAGGTGGTAAAGGATTCCGGCGCGGTGATCCTTTCGGTGGCGGACGGACATGGCAGCGACTCCTGTCCTTACAGCCGGAACGGTTCCTTTTCAGCCGTCAATGTATTCTGTAAAATCATGGAAGATTATCTGGACACCTACGACGGGCGGCCGGAAATGCTCTTTACCTTTTTGAAGCGGGAGGGCGATACAAAAATAGCGCAGGAGATAGAAGCAGAGTGGAAGCGCAGGATCCTGCGGCTCCATACCAGATGTAAGCGGGAAATGCCTCTCGATGAAAATGGGAATAAAGACAGGGAAGCGGTTTATAAGCTTTATGGGAGCACCCTTCTCGGGCTTGTCATTACGGAGGATTTTCTCTTTGCCTTCCAGCTTGGCGACGGGGATATCGTGAAGGTGTCAGAGGGCGGGGTATACCATGTGATCGAGGCAGATAAGATACTCGGCACAGAGACCCATTCGATCAGCAGGGCGGAAGCGTGGAAGAAAGCCATCACACTGATTCGGAGACGGGAAGAAAACGAACAACTGCCGGTCATGTACATGCTTTCCTCGGACGGGCTATCCAACAGTTATAAAAATGATGAGGAGTTTCAGAAGACTTGTATGGATTACTATGCGCTTCTGAAAGAGCACGGTGTGAAAGCCGTGTCTGGCCAGCTGAAAACATGGCTGCAGGAGACGAGCGAAATGGGAAGCGGCGACGATATCACGGCGCTGTATGCCTATGAGAAGGAGTAGGGGAAATGGAAGCGCGGATTGCACTGTGCAAATGTAAGGAAGGCGGAAACATATACGGCGTCCGCTTTGAAAAGATGGAGAACGGATGGAAATATACATGGGCGTTTCCCGTGAAAGAGGCGGCAGCGAAGAGGGAACACTACGACGAGACAAAGATTGTCGGGCAGATTTTTCCTGACGGCGGGTATCCCGGATGTCCCTACTGCAGGACAAAGGATTTCGTGGTCTGCAACTGCGGGAAACTGAACTGCCATAACGGGAATGACACCCATTTTACCTGTAACTGGTGCGGGTTGTCGGGGACGCTTGGCAGCTATGACGGGGCGGGATTTGGGTCCGGCGGGGATATATAATATTCCGGCAGAATACAGAGGGAGCAGAATTTGATGTTCGGTGATTTTGGAATAGCGGTGAAGAAAGGAGTTTAGAACGGAATGCAGACAGTGAAACTTGGCAAGACAGGGATTGAGACGAATAAGAACGCGTTCGGCGCGCTGCCGATCCAGCGGATCAGCGACGATGAGGCGGTGAAGCTTCTGCGCAAGGCTTACGAGAACGGCATGACTTTTTTTGATACGGCGCGGGCGTACTCGGACAGCGAGTATAAGGTAGGGCTTGCCTTTGAAGGCATGCGGGAGAAGGTGAATATCGCCACCAAGACGGGGGCGCAGAACGCGGAAGGGTTCTGGAAGGACTTAGAGACCAGCCTTACCAATCTGAAAACCGATTATATTGATATTTACCAGTTCCACAATCCGGCATTCTGCCCGAAGCCGGGGGATGAGAGCGGACTGTATGATGCGGCTGTGCAGGCGAAGGAACAGGGAAAAATCCGGCATATCGGTATCACGAACCACCGCCTTGCGGTGGCGCATGAGGCAGTTGACAGCGGACTCTATGAGACGCTGCAGTTCCCTTTCTGTTATCTGGCTACGGATAAGGATATGGAGCTGGTGGAAAAGTGCAAGGCGGCGGACATGGGCTTTATCGCCATGAAAGCGCTTTCCGGCGGGCTGATCACCAATTCGGCGGCGGCTTACGCGTATCTTGCGCAGTACGACAACGTGCTGCCCATCTGGGGCGTGCAGAGGGAGGCGGAACTTGACGAGTTCCTCTCTTACATAGACAACCCGCCCGCCATGACAGAGGAATTGAAGACGCTGATCGACAAGGATCGGGCGGAGCTTTTGGGCGAGTTCTGCCGTGGCTGCGGTTACTGTATGCCCTGTCCTGTAGGGATTGAGATCAGCATGTGTGCAAGAATGTCCCTGCTTTTGCGCAGAGCCCCTTCGGCGGGTTATCTGGGCGAGGAGTGGCAGGAGAAGATGGGAAAGATCGAGGCGTGCCTGCACTGTAACCAGTGCAAGGGGAAATGTCCTTATGAACTGGATACGCCGATGCTCTTGGCAAAGAACCTGGAGGATTACAAGAATGTGCTGGCGGGGAAGGCCAGTGTATAGGAGACGGCAGATCGAAAAGATACTCAGCACAACGGCCATTGTGCTGGGTGTCTTACTTTTCATGCTGGTCGTGGACGGTCTTGCCTTTCTGGGGATGAAGTATGTGTTCCATCTGGATTTTACGCAGGATTACCGGCATGTGGATGAGATCGGGCAGCTTCGGTTCTGGGATAGTTGGAGCGGAAAAGTTTACATAAGATATCCGTTTGGCCTACGCCCCATAGAAAAGCGGGAGGATATTCCCGAGCAGAAGAAACCGGCTCTTTCCTGGCTGGATACGAATATTTATGACGTTATGGATTCCGGCGGGCTTGTGGCATGGTATGACTGGAGAGAGAGTAAAATTTTTCTCGGAAGTGCGGATGGCGAGGTCAGGGAGTCCTTTGACGTGACGTATGACGCAAAGAAGCTTGCCTTTTCGCCGGATGGCAGATATCTGCTTGTCTATGAGATTGACTATAGGGGAGAGATCACGGATGACGAGTATTGCTATTACCGTGTGATTGCCCTGGAGGAGGGGACGCAGTACACGGTTTATGCCGGGTACCGGGAGTGGTTCCGGGTGTATTGGGAGGAGTGAGTTAAATTTCCTGGCAGTAGACCCTGCCTTTTAGGTCTGCAATTTTAATATGCCACCCTAAAGTGTTCCTCAGAATTTCCCACATCACCATGGGCTCGGTATCTTTGTCGGCTTTTTCAAGCGCAGTTATTTCCTCCTGCGCCAGATAATAGATCGAGATGTGAAAATTATGATCACAAATATAGGTTTCATTTCGGATGGAGGAGATTGCAACAATCAGAATATTGAATCCCATTGAAATAGGCGGCATGATTGATGAGAAAATGATGATGCTGGATTTAAAGTTGGAGTTGAATGACAGCCGTATTTTGGATATTGAGATGCAGGTTGTGGATGAGGGAAACTGGACGGAGAGATCTCTTGCTTATCTATGCAGGGCGTTTGACCAACTGGAAAAGGGGGAAAAGTATTTAGATGTGAAGGAAACGATACATATTGGAATCCTAAATTTTACACCAAAAGATTTTCCTGAAAAACTATATCTGGATTACTTCTTTTATAATTTAGATACCGCGTCGGAGGCCCGTGATGATTACTATCGCCGGTTAAACTGGGCGGAAGAGCGGGGACTTAGAAAAGGTATGGATCAGGGGCAACAGTGGAGGCTTATCAGGCGGCGAAGAAGCTGCTGGAGTAAAAATTTTTACAACTTTTTATGAGGTTGCATTTTCCCACAGAGACATGTAATATTAAGAGCGTAAAAAGAGATAAAGCGCCAGAAAGAAAAGGAGTGAACTGTTTGTTGAAGAAGACCACGGTATCATAGCGATGGCTATGACATATGAAATTATATTGTGATAGCCATTGCGTTTCCTAAAGAAAAATAATTAGGAGGCAGCTATGAGCTATAAACGGGCGGATGATATTCTGCCGGAAAATATTCTTGAGATCCTGCAGATGTATGTGAGCGGCGAGGCGATCTATGTGCCCAAGAAGAAAGAATGCAGAAAAAGATGGGGTTCGTCCACGGGCGTAAATGAGACGCTTCGTATCAGGAACGAACAGATTCTGGAACAGCATCGGATGGGAACATCGACAAAGGACTTAGCGCTGCAATATTATCTGACGGAAAAGAGCATACAGAGGATTCTCAGGGAAATGCAGATGAAACCTCCTATGGAGCAATGCGGATTTGAGTAGGAGGGAAGAAAATTGAATAGGGAAAATAAAAGAAAAACTTTTGAAAAGGGATATTACAAAAACCATGCCTGCGATGAGAGTTTTGTATGCAAGGTATGCGGGCGGGAGGTAATCCCGGACGGCGCGGGCAGTAAGCACAGAAACCACTGTCCGAATTGTCTGACAAGCCTGCATGTGGATGTGGAGCCGGGTGACCGTGCCTCGGACTGCGGCGGCTATATGGAGCCGGTGGCGGTCTGGGTCAGAAAAAACGGGGAGTGGGCGATCATACACCGCTGCCGCCAGTGCGGCGAAATGAGTTCCAATCGCATCGCGGCGGACGACAATCCGATGAAACTGATGTCCATTGCGATGAAGCCGCTTACTTCCGCTCCGTTTCCGATTGAGCGGATCGAGGAGATGACGAGGCTGATGGGCGGCGCGGGCAGTATATCCTGAAGCTAAGAGGCGTGTGGCAGTTCATACGCCTCTTTCTTTTTCCCGGAATTGCCGGAATGGAAAGAAAGAGGTAACGCTGAAGTCGAAGGCTGAATACTTACGGACAAAAGAGTGGAATTGAGGGACAGGATAACCATATACAGGGATTTTTATGATATGATGACTTTATGGTTGAGAGACTAGGAGGGACAGGCTGTATGAGAATAGAAACGGCTGTCATCCTGAAAGAGACGGGTGCGTTTATCGGAGACTGCATACAAAATATGAAGCGGTATATTCCTATATGAAATATACAAACGAGGCTTCCTATCGGACGGCTTTGGCAAATGGCATGAGAAAGGTGAAGGAGTATCCCGATAAAAAGAATGGTATTTTTTATGCCTATGCGATTGCGCGCTCAGAGTGGGAAGAAATAAGGAGAGAACATTATGCCGATTATTAAGGGATTGGAATGGACTTTTGACACAGTGGCGGCACAATATGAAAAACTGCGCCCGGCATATGTGCCGGAATTATATGAAGATATCTTCCGGCATAAACAGCTGGATCAGGCAAGCCGTGCCCTGGAGGTGGGGATTGGCGGCGGACAGGCGACCCTTCCGATTTTAAAGACGGGGTGCAACGTGACTGCGGTGGAATACGGTGAGAATTTTTCGCGGCTGTGCAGCCAGAAGTTTCGGGAATTTCCCGGCTTTTTGGTTGTGACATCCAAATTTGAGGACTTTGCCGGTGAGAGTGCTTCCTACGACTTGATTTATTCAGCGTCCGCCTTCCATTGGGTGCCGGAAGAAATCGGTTATCCGAAAGTATTTGATTTACTGAAAAGCGGTGGTGTCTTTGCGCGCTTTGCAAACCATCCGTATAAAGACAAGGGCAGAGAGGAACTGAGCCAGGCAATCCAGAAAATATATGATGTATATATGCCAAATGCCATGGAAGGCAGCGAGTACAGTGAAAACGAGGCGGTGGAAAAGGCAGAGACTGCAAGAAAGTACGGGTTTGCGGATATCAGGTACAAACTTTACCACAGGACGAGAACTTTTACGGCAAAGGAATATACCGCCCTTCTGGGAACCTATTCTGATCACATGGTGATTGAGGAAGAGGCAAGGAAAGCCTTCTTTTCGGAAATCGAGCGGGCGATTGACCGGCTCGGAGGGCAGATTACCATATATGATACGATTGATCTGCAGCTGGCAAGGAAACCGTAAAAACATACTAAAATAATAAAACTTAGAATTAGTGAAAATTTAAGTAAATGTTTATGAGAAAATGACCGATATATAATTAACAATATTTTTTTGGGATACGAGAACGCATGGATGCGGCATGAAAGGAAAGGAAGCCTATGATAATAAAACACAATCTTACGGCGATGAATGCAAACCGCATGTTCAATTTGACAAACTCAAGTCAGGCAAAATCCACAGAAAAACTATCTTCGGGATATAAAATCAACCGGGCATCGGATGATGCGGCGGGTTTATCCATATCGGAGAAAATGCGCAGACAGGTGAGAGGACTCACACAGGCATCCGCCAATGCGGCGGACGGGATTTCCTGTGTGCAGACGGCGGAAGGTGCATTGAATGAAGTCCATGATATGCTGCAGCGCATGGGTGAACTGGCGGTAAAAGGAGCAACCGGCACGCTGACTTCGACGGACAGGGATTTTGTCAAAATGGAAATCAGGCAGTTGATGAGCGAGATTGACCGGGTACAGTCCACCACGTCATTCAATGAGCAAATTCTGCTTGACGGGACTTTTTCAAATAAAAGTCTGCAGGTAGGGGCGGAGGCAGGGCAGCATATCAGTATCACGATCAGGAATATGTGTACGAATGATTTGATTGCCAGCGCGCTTTCCAAGGGGATTTTCTATTATACGAGTAATACGGGTGACTTATGCCAGAAAATAGACAATCCGAATCCTGCAAATCCCGGGTATCCTGCGGGCGCAGACGCTGTCTGGATTCCCGGCGGTACCACAACTTGGGCAAAACATGAGTATTGGGATAAGAGTATGGTGCATCCATGGCTGAGCGTACAGGGACACCCGCATCTTTTAGGCGCTTATGATTTGACAATTTTTCATTCTTTTTCTTATAGCAGTATCACGGATGATACGATAAAAGAAAAGCTTACAAACAATTATCCGGGCAATACGACGGGCGGCAGTGAAGAAGCCATGGTGGATGATACGCCGGATCCCCGTCACTTTGATGCCTTGAATGCCTTTGTTAAAAGTGCGATTTCCGATGTGTCAACGGAACGCTCCAAACTGGGCGCCATACAGAACAGGCTGGAGCATACCATTAATAATCTGGATAATATTATCGAGAATACCACGTCCGCAGAGTCCTCCATCAGGGATACGGACATAGCCACAGAAATGGTGAGGTATGCCAATAACAATATTCTTGCGCAGGCGGGACAATCTATGCTGGCGCAGGCAAACCAGAGCAATCAGGGAGTTTTGTCATTACTTCAATAGGACAAGGGTTTATGAAAATTACAATGTAATATCGCAGGGCGCATGGCAGACAGACCATGCGCCCTGTTGTTTGTGCAAAGCATAGAAATTTGGTACGGGAATTTGATCCTTTTTACATCCGGCGCCGTTATAATATACAGATGCGCATTTAGGAGGAGAGGAGGCGGGGCAATGTGAGCGACGATGAACTGGTCGAAAAAATAAAAGGCGGTGACGAAGCGGCGGCTAAAGAGCTGATTGACCGCTATTACGGCGCTATCCTGCGATATTGTGGCTGGCATTGCGCCGCCCCGGAAAAGGCGGAAGATCTGACGCAGGAAACTTTTCTGAAGCTGTTTCGCAGCCTGCCAAAGTACAGGGGCAGAAATCAGTTCAAGGCCTATCTGTACACAATCGCAAACCGACTTTGCATCGACGAGAGCAGGAAAATGTCCTTCTATTCTCTGGAAGATGCGGAAAGTATTGCAGACAGGCAAAATGAGATTGTGCAGGCGGAGCACAGGGAGGATATCAGGCGTCTTTTGACCGTTTTGTCTGAGGAACAGAGGGAGGCGGTTATCCTCCGTTTCGGACAGGAACTTGGTTTCTCGGAGATTGCAAAGGTGATGGGATGCAGTATGCGGACGGCGCAGAGCCGGGTCAGAAACGGGCTAAAGCTGATGAAGAAGGAGTTTGGGGATGAATGGTAGGGAATTAAAAATATATTTGCGGGATTCTCTTGGATGTGGGGAAGCAATCAGAACCGATAAAAAGGCGGAAACGGTGGTGCGCTGCAGGGAAGTGATGCGCCGGTATGGAGATGGAAGGGAAGAAGAGAGGACGGGCTTCTGGCAGTTTTTGTCGGATGTTTTCCGATTTGAGGGACTGGCCATCTTTGGTCTGCAGGCGGGGATATTGCTTCCGATCTGTATCTGGCTTGGCACCATAGACCACATAATTGACAACGTGTCATATTACATTCCCGCTGTTACACCACTGTTTGCGCTGGCAGTCATACCGCCGCTGCTGCGCAGCCAGTTTTACAGGATGGGAGAGATGGAGGCGGTGACAAGGGCGTCGGGCGCGGAGATCCTGCTCGCAAAGCTGATTCTTGCCGGGGCGGCGAATCTGAACGGCATTACGGCGGTTTTATGTCTGGCTATGTATGCGCGGCAGTCCGGCGGGGAACTTGGGCGGATGATTCTGTACGGGCTGGTACCGTATCTGGTCTGTATGACGACCATTCTGCGGCTGATCAGACTGCGGAAAAAAGAGAGGCTGCCGGTCTGCGCGGTGGCGACGACGGGTTTTTGTGTGGTCTGGCTGATATCGGCGAGCAGGATGCCGCAAATTTATGAGACTTCCGCAACAGGGGTGTGGATTCTTCTGTTTATTACTTTTGCCGGATTTTTTGGGAAGGAAATAAGATTTATGATCGAGAGAAAAAGGGAGGGAAAAGGATATGGAATTATCGGTTGACCGTCTGACGAAACAGTACGGGAGCAAAATTGCGGTGGACTGTATCAGTGCGGTTTTGAAGCCGGGGGTATACGGCCTGCTGGGGGAAAACGGCGCGGGGAAAACGACGCTTATGCGGATGCTGTGCGCCATTCTGGAATCCACTTCCGGGGAGGTGTTTTGGGATGGCAGGGAGGTCGTCTCCATGGGAGCCGAATACAGGGATATCCTTGGGTATCTGCCGCAGGAGTTCGGCTATTATCCGAACTATACGGCAAGGGAGTTTCTGCTGTATATGGCGGCGCTCAAAGGCATTCCCCGTGATACGGCAAAGAAGCGGGCAGGGGAGCTGCTTAAGATTGTCGGTTTAAACGATATGGGGACAAAGAAAATGAAGACCTTTTCGGGCGGCATGAAGCAGCGGGTGGGGATCGCGCAGGCGCTTTTAAATTACCCGAAGCTGCTGATTTTGGACGAGCCGACGGCAGGGCTTGACCCGAAAGAAAGGGTGCGTTTCCGCAATCTGATCTCCGACTATGCGGAGGACAGGATCGTCCTTTTATCCACCCATATCGTGTCGGATATCGAAGCCATCGCGGACGAGGTGCTGCTGATGAAAAAGGGAAAGGTGATGATGCAGGGAAGCGTTTCGGAGCTGACGGAAAAAGCGGCGGGGAAGGTGTGGGAACTGACCGTATCCCCGGATGAAGCAAAAATCTGGCAGGAAAAGGCATCGGTCGCCAATCTGCGGCATGAGGGGGAACAGGTAGTGCTGCGCATACTGTCGGATGATAAGCCGGCAGAGGGAGCGGCGCCCTGCGAGGCGGGACTGGAGGATTTGTACCTGTATTCCATGAGCGAATATCCGAAATAGGAAGGCAGGAGTGGAGCGCAGACGGAAACAGGAAGCACGTTGAATCGACTTGCGAGAGATACGGAATACCGGGAGGAATTTTTGCATGGAATTATTCAAACTGGAACATAAAAAACTATGGCGGAAGAACAGCACCAGAGTCTGCGTCCTGTTATGCTTCTTTTACTGCGTGATATTCGGGAGCGTTCTGATCTATCAGTGGCTCACTTTCGGAAGTGTAAAAGGCAATACGTCTGTCAGCAGATATTTTGACGGGTACGGGAACATAAGGGCGCGTCAGGATTATTTTCACAAATACGAAGAACTGACGGACGAGAGTTTGCAGGAATGGGTCAGGGATTATCAGTGCCTTCATGAGGCTTGGGAGGAAGAAAAAAGAACGCAGGGCGCGGTGAGCAGGGAGACCGATCAACAATACGAGAATACGGGCTGGCAGACGGTAAACAGTATGCTTAGGACCCTTTATCCGGAATTGGAGAGAGCGGATATGCGTACTGTCAGGATCATGAGCTGCTATGTGGAGGCGGAAAAGCTTACGGGGGTTTATGAGAGAAGGGAGCAGGCGATAGAGATGTTTCTCGATATCAGCGGACAGACGGGGACGGAGAGGGATTATCTGCTGCGCATAGGCGCAAAGGTGAAAACGCCATTTTCATGGAAGTGGGTGGAAGGGTGGTCAAATATTCTCGGCAATGCGGTATCTGGACTGGGAAGCGTGATAGCCTTATTTCTGGCAATCGTCCTTTCGTCCCTGTTTGCTGAGGAGTGGCATGACAATACAAGCCCGCTCCTTTTGACGACGAAAAACGGATGGCGAAAACTGGCATGTGCAAAGGTGTGCACAGGGCTTTTATTTACGCTTGAATTATTTGCCATGACAGCCGTAGGGATGATCGGTTCACAGCTTGTCTTTCTTGGGACGGAAGGGTGGGATATGCCCATCCAGACGGTCAAAATGATCGCGATTGCGCCTATGAATATGCTGCAGGCGGAAATCTATGAGTATGCATTTACCGTGCTTGGCGCGCTGGGCTTTGCGGGCGTCGCGATGCTGTTCTCGGCGCGCTGTAAAAATCATGTGCTGGCGCTGCTTTTAAGTATGGCGGTGGTGTACGGACCTATGGTTGTGCGTAACCGCGTACCGGCCCTGATGGAAAAACTGTTTGATTTACTGCCCCTTGTGGGGAGCGGCGCGGATGTGTTCCGCACCAATACCTTTCATCTATTCGGCCGTTATATCTGGTCACCCTATCTGATTATCTGGGTGCCGTTTGTGATCGGTGTGCTGTGTCTGCCGTCTGCCGTGAGAGGATGGTCGAGGCGGATGCGGAGATAGGAGATGGAGGGGTAAAATTTTGACATATATTTTATCCCTGCGCTTATTTATCACTATTTTGCCATTTTCTCCGATATTCTGTGGGTGAACAATGTGCATATTCCCGAAACACTTTTCCAAAATAACTGCTGCTCCCCAAACCGCAGTCATGGCTGATCACTGTAACAGGTTCCTGCCCCCTTGCTAACATCTGACAGGCGGCTTGCAGACGGTAAGCCCTCATATACTCTACGGGTGTCATGTGCAGACAATCACGGAACACTCTGTAACATTCCCTTTCGTTTAGGTATGCTGCCGCCGCAAGCTCCGGGATAGATATTTTCTCCCCATAATGCTCATGAATGTATATCATCATCAGCTTTATTTTATCGTTGCTTTTGTTATGTTGGTCTTTCTTATCACGCATAGGGCAGGATAATTCAAAAAGCATGAGCCATATTTCCGTGAGGGTTTTCCGCAGTTCTATTTCATACCCAAATTCATCACTGGACAAACGAAATGATGCGGCAATGAGTTTCAAAATCCTTTCTTCTTCAGCATTGCCCGGAAAAAGCGGGATTATCTCAATCTGCGGGGCCGTTATGACAGGTGTAATATATTTTTGTTCAATCCTGCTTCCCTGTTCCCCGGCAAGCAGGGACACATCGAAAATATGAAGCAGCTGTATATTCTGTTCTCTCTGTGATATTGCTTTTGTCATATGGAGTACATTGGAATTTACCATGCCGCCGCTTCCAGCAGGAAACAACAGTTTTCCTCCCGGCGTATCATATTCAATGCTGCCGCTTTCCATGTAAAAAAGTTCCACCGTCTTGTGCCAGTGCCACGGCACATAACGCCCTATATACTTGTCGAGCTCTGCCCTCGAAGCGATATAGGGAAAATCTTTTTCAAAACCGGGAAGCAATTCTTCCTTGCTTCCCGTATAAAATTCAATGCTATGGATATTTTTCATATCTGTTCATCCCCGTGTTATTATGTTGTTGATAATTAGCCAGATTCACTTGTCTATTAGTGCATCTGCTTCGTTGGACTTTCCAGCTGCAGCCATCGATGCATCATTGAAAATCCGCCTTGCAGATAAATGAACTCTGTTAAAATGGGAACAGGCTGGCTTATAACCGCAGCCAGCCTGTTCCCTGCTTATGATGAAATATTTATAGCAAATCCTCTGCATAGCAGGGATAATGCTCACGTTTTATACCATCTTTTTAATTTCGTCATAGACGAACTGAACTTTGGGACCAATGATGACTTGAACGATCGTCTTATTCGGACGGAAAATGCCTGCAGCGCCGGAAGACTTAATCTTGCCTTCATTTACCAGCAGAGGATCCTTCACTTCTGTACGAACGCGGGTAATACAATAATCCAGACTAGCTAAATTCTCTTTGCCTCCCAAACCTTCCAGAATAATTTGTGCCATTGCAGTAAAGTCATTGTTCGCAAGTTCTATTTTCGTTTCACCCTCCTGATCATCTTCACGCCCTGGCGTTTTCAAATCCCATTTTGGGATGGCAAAATTAAAGACCAGAAAGAATACTACGAAAGCAGCAATACCCAAAGGGATAATCAGCCACGTTTTATTTGCAGCAGGCAAAAAGGAAGAGAATACCAAATCGGTAGCGCCGGCTGAGAAGCAAAAACCAGCTCTGAAGCCTAAAGCAACGGTAATGGAAGCGAAAATACCACACAGCAGAGCATAAGCTATGTATAGAGGAAATGCCAGAAACATAAACGCAAATTCAAAAGGCTCCGTAACACCGCACATAAAGGCGGAAAGAGCAGCCGAAAGCATAATTCCCATTGTAACTTTGCGCTTATTGGGTTTCGCATTTTTAACAATGGCTAGAGCGCCGCCAAGCACACCGAACATCATGCAGGGGAAGAAACCTGACATATACATGCCGACGGACCAATTGACAGTATTTCCATTCGCCATAACGCCGCCTTCAGTCAGCCCAGCCCAGTAAGCCGTTAAATCACCAATACCGATGGTATCAAACCAGAACACATTATTCAGCGCATGATGTAATCCAAAAGAAATAAGTAAACGGTTAAGGAAAGTATAAATACCTACCCCTACGACATCTAATTTTAAAATGCCATTGCCCAAAGATACCAACGCACTAAAAACGACAGGCCACGCAAAAAGCATGACAGCAGAGACCAAGATAGACACCATACCTGTGATAATAGCAACACAGCGTTTCCCGGAAAAGAACGAAAGAAAGTCAGGTAGTTTCGTATTTTTAAACTTATTGTAGCATATAGCGCCAATCACTCCTGCGAGTATTCCAATAAAAGGATTGGCAATCTTACTAAATGCTACTTCGTTGACAGAACCTGCCACACACATAGAGGGAGCAATATTCACTACTACAGCCGGATTGAGCAGACCTGTCATCATCAGCCATGAAACAAGTCCTGCCATCCCTCCAACACCATCTCCATCCTGAGACAAACCAACACCAACACTGACAGCAAACAGAATCGGCATATTGTCGATGATGGCACCACCAGCCTTAATCAAAAAGAAACCGATCAAGTAGGCAATACCACTGGTAGGTGCATCCGGGACACCCATAACACCGGGAGCCAAAGCATAACCCAAGCCCATTAATATTCCACAGATTGGCAGAACAGCAACCGGCAGCTGCATAGCTTTTCCAAGTTTTTGTAATTGTCTTAACATGATAACCCTCCTTTTTTTTAACATTTTATCGTAATCTCTACCAAGCAAATATCAATTTACCGACGAAATATATTACTATCCTGTTTTTTGACATTCTCCACTGTTAACAGCATAGAGATAATAAGTCGGCAGGTTTTTCCAAAAAATAATCTGCCCTTATGTGCTTGCTATGACTGCCCCATACTGCCAAAGCAAAATCAATTCCTGCATTTTCCGCACATTTACTGTCATATTTGCTATCTCCGATATAAAGCATTTTCCCATGGTCTGTTTTTGTTAATTTCATATATTTCAAAAGTGGTGCGGCATTGGGTTTATGTTCCTGTGTATCGTCTGCACATATGATTTTCTTAAAATAATGGTTGATTCCAAACTGGCAAAAATCATGTACAAATTCTTCCCTTGTCTTTGAGGTGACAATTCCCATTTCATAATCCAGACTTAGAAGATTTTTCAATAGTTCGGTTATCCCATCAAATACTTTAATGGTATCTGCATATTTACACATATTTTTATCCCATAACTCTATTGCATAGGAAATGTTTTTTATCTCAAGTTTTTTCAAAGCATCTATCCCGGTAATCCCTAACGCGAATTTTAGTTCAGAGCATGGTATCTCTTTCCCCGACATAGCCCTTATGGTTTCCTGTAAGGAATGTAAGACAGCATATTCCGTATCTATCAGAGTACCGTCAATGTCAAAAACAATATTTTTATATTTCATGTAGCCGCCTTTCCCGGTCTGCTTCAAAATAACAGATGTATAAATCCGCACATTTCCCCTATTTCACCCAACAGTTCCCGAAGAGTGAAGGGGCTGGCAGATAAACCGTCCAGCCCCTTTATGATGAAATATTTACAGACAAATCAGCAATCCCCGGCATAATATGAAACAATGTTCATATAGTCCGTTTGATTAGGGATTTCTAAAACAAGCCGCAGGCAGTTTTTGTTTTGGAAATACTGCCGCCACAAACCACCCTGTATCTTTTCTTCCCCATTGATGTTCAGTTTTGTACCGTCCGGGCAGAGCATATTTACTTTGCCGGTACAGGCATTGACCGTATCTAAAAAATATTTCATGTTCAGAATGTTCAGTTTTAACACTTTGCACTCACCTCCTGTAAATAACTGATTTACTTTACAGATATCATTATAATGCAGGCGGCGCAGGAAAAATATTTCATTTCTGCCCTTATCTATCACTATTCTGACATTTCCTCCGATGTTACTTCTGCTGTAACATCTGCCATAATTTCCAATGGTACATTACAGGCAAGATCAGTCAACTGAAAATGCGGAACAAACGGAGATCATACAATTATGGAAAAGGAATACGGTATGCTTGCTTATGATAGTAACGGTGTGCCCTTGCAATTATATTGGGACTTTTTAGACAGTAGCGCGGAATGTAGCTATGATTGTGTAGTCAGAACAGACAATGTAAATCTTTTGCCATGCCAAACAGAAAACTATGACGGAGGCTGGTCATTATATGACGGTGAAAAAATGGCAGACAGTTTTAAAGTGGGAGACGGAGAAGCGAATCGGGCAGCATATTCGCTGCTTTGCCTAAAAGAAGTAGTGTTTGAGAATGGCTCTGTATGGAGCAATCCGGATTATGATACTTTTTGCCAAACTTATACAGGCAGGCAAATAGACGTTCATACGTTACAGAACTATTACCCATACACCTATCATTTGCAGGGAAATTCTCCGACCGATACTGCACCCCGTCCCGAGTAACCAGCAGATACGCCACGTCCTTCTCTGCATCCAGGAGTTTTCGTCCATCCTCAAGGCCCAGGCAGAGGCAGGCGGTGGACAGGGCATCTGCCTTCACGGAGGAGGGGCATATAATTGTCACGCCGGCAAGTTCGTTGTCCACGGGGCAGCCGGTGGCGGTGTCGAGGACGTGGTGGTAGAGCACGCCGTCCTCATAAAAACACCGCTCGTAGATGCCTGAGGTCACCACGGAAGTATCTCTGATCTCAATGGTATCCAGAGACTTTCCAGTCTCGGCGAAGGGCTCCTGAATGCCGACGCGGAAGGGGGAGCCGTCCGGCTTTTCACCGACCGCGAGCACGTTGCCGCCAAGGCTGATGCAGGCGCTTTTTACGTTCTGGGAGAGAAGGTATTCTTTCATTCTGTCCGCGATATAGCCCTTGGCGATGAAGCCAAGATCGACGGCGGCTTTTTTGTCAGTCAGCGTGACGGTGCGGTAGACGGACTCGCCGGTCCCGTCCGAGGGAGCCGTGCCAAAGCGGATGTTGTCAAAGGAGACGTGGGAGAGTGCCTCCTTGATGGCGGCATCATCCGGCACATGGGCGTCACCCTCGGAGCCGAAGTCCCAAAGTTCGCTGACCGGGCGGATGGTGGGGTCTATGGCGCCCTCTGTGGTGTTGGCATAGTCTGCCGCCAAAATCAGCAGTTTGGCCGTCTCCTCCGACACCGTGACGGTTTCGCCGCCGGCGTGATTGATGTTCCACACATCCGAGCCTTCCTTTGTGGCGCTGAACAGGTTCTCATATTTTTCCGCCAGAGCGAAACAGCCGTCCAGAACCGCCGCATCTTCCGTGTCATATAAAGTAATCTGAATCACCGTATCAAAGTAGAATCCCGTCCGGGAGACCGGCTCGACATTTTTCGTACAGCCGGTCAAAATGGTGGAAACGAGAGAGAGGGTTGCGGTAAAGGCGATTGTGAACCATATCATATACAATTTTTGTGTTGATTCGTGAAGTGGTTTCATATTTGTCATTTTCCTAATCAGATTCCTAATATTTACTTTATATTCTCGACCCACCTAAAAAACTGATCCAGTCCCCGGTTTGTCTCCCGTGTCTCCAGAAACATCCCCGCCGTATACCATGAGTGCGTATTTTTCTGATCCACCACAGAATACAGCTCACAAGGAATACCCAGTTTTTTCGCTTTCTCATAAAACTGCTCCGCACAGGAGTAGGAGATCAGCCCGTCGTGTCTGCTTTGGATTAACAGCATCGGGATATCACTTTTCGTCATCAGGGCGCACGGTTCGGCCTGCGTCCTGTCATAACCCTTTGCGAAAAGCTGGTTCAGGAGCAGTTTTACAGAGAGGGAATCGTTTTCGGAAAAACGGTAGGGACCGCCTACGCCGATAAATCCGATGACGGGAGATAAGTCCACGTCGAATTCTTCCTGTATTTTTTTGCTGTAACAGAGAAGGGAGGTCAGATGTGCCCCCGCGGAGGGACCAGACACAATGATCTTTGAGACGTCGATGCCTTTTCCTTTCAAAAAGGAAACTGCCGCTTTATAACCGTTACAGACGTCTTCAATCTGGCAGGGGTATTTGCTTTTGGGGGACAGTCTGTATCCAAGGGAGACGAAACGGTAACCGTTTCCCGCAACACATTGACCCACAAAGTCAAATAGTTTCGGAGACCCCGCGTTCCAGCCCCCGCCGTGCACCCAGAGGATGATTTTACCGCTCTTGATTTGTTTCGGCTCGTAATATAAAAAATACTGCTGCCTGTCGCTGCCAAAAGGTACGGACTGCGGTCTGATTTCCTTTTTTACCCGGAGCAGTTTTGCGTACAAGCCTGGGTAACTGAGACTTTCACAAGTGGAATCTTTCATAAACAAAACCTTTCCTATTTATGGAGTAAAGTTGCCATTTCCCACATATCATGGTATCATATCTTCGGATGAAAAGACAGTGTGAAAGCAGTTTTGGCAGAGTAGAATCATGGAGGTTAGTATGAAATTACCGGGAGAAGAGGAAGCGGGGGGAGGCGTAGGTCCTTCTTTGGTTTATATGGTGATCGGTGTGTCTGTTTTTGTCCTGATCGTTCTGTTTGCCGTGTTCAAAGGTAACGACAGCAAGCGCGGAGGCAGCGAATACCTGCGGGAGGCACAGGAGCAGAAGGAGGAAGAGGTGAAACAGGAGGAGCTGGCGGCGGTAGAAGAGGAAGAAGCGGCGCCCAAACTTCGTGCGGAAGATCTGGATTTCTGGGACATGTACCCGGAGGAGGAAGAGACGGAGCCGGAAACGGATACAGCGGACGCGGCAGAATCGGTGACCACGAAGAATCCTTACACTGAGAAAGCGGAGCGTGAGAAAGAGGAGGAGCGGCAGAGGGAAGAGGAAGCAAAGAACGATCCGTCAACCGACGGAAAGCATACCTTGATTACGAACCGTGACGGATCAGAGGAATGGGTGTTAATCAGTCCTTATCTGAAGAAGAATACTTTTGATTTTACAAAGATGGAAGACAAGGCCGGTCTGAAACGATATGTGGAAAACGGCAGAAAAACTTCCTATGTCGGCGTTGATATTTCCAAGCATACAGGGAAGATTTATTTTCCGAGCCTAAAGGCGGCGGGGGTGGATTATGTGATGATCCGTCTCGGCAGCAGAGGCTACAGCACCGGGCAGATCACGCTGGATGAAAATTTTAAGGAGAATATCGAGGGTGCGATTGAGGCGCAGCTTGATGTGGGAATCTATTTTTATTCTCAGGCAATCTCGCAGGACGAGGCTGTTCAGGAGGCGAATTTCGTCGTACAGAATCTGGAGCCATATAGGACGCATGTGAAATATCCTGTGGCGTTCAATATGGGGTTTGTGTCCAATGATAAGTCGAGAATCGAGGGACTCAGCCGGGAGGATAAGACGGCGGTGACGGTCAGCTTTCTTGACGCTGTCAGGGCGGCGGGTTATGTGCCCATGGTTTATGGGGATAAAGAATGGCTGTTAAAAGAAGTGGATCTTGCAAAGCTGCAGGATTATGACGTGTGGCTTTCGCAGGAAGAGGAAATTCCTGATTATCCTTACCGCTATGCCATGTGGCAGTACAATACGGACGGCGTGCTGAACGGTATAGACGGCGGGGCGGATTTGAATATCTGCTTTGTCAGCTACTCGGAGCGGTAGTTTAAAAGGCGGGAAGAAACCTGAACAGAACGATACAGGTCGGCGTAGACGTCGGGGGATATTCCCTCCATGTAGTTGGGGGAATATGCTTTGTCTATGCCGGCTTTTTTTAACAGATCAATCGCCTTGTTGTAAGCGATGGCGGCTTCCAGTTCCGTGTCGTAGGTGCCTACCTTTACATCGCCCTTTACATGGATTTTTACCCGGTACCGTGTAAGTCCTTTTTCCTGCACGACGTTTACGCCGTGAAAACGGTTTATGATTTCAATATTTTCATAGCGCAGGTCATTTCTGTTGCCGTTGATGAAACGGTAGTCCCGTCCCTCCACCGCGTAGTTTTTAATGCCGTAACGGTTCATGATGTTGATCTGCATGCCGTAGTCGGCGATGAAGTAGTGTCCGCCGCGTCTGGAAATTCTGCGGGAGGAGTAATAAAACAGGTCGTCTTTGTCAAAGATAAAAAATTCAGCCGGCGAAAAATAATAATAGAAAAAGCGGGGACGGATGTAGATGGGGGAGGAAAAATAAAGCCCGTTGTCCCGGAAATTAATCAGACAGACCCATTTGGAGAAAGCGAGCGGGGAGTCTTCATGGTAGTCTTCCAGACGGAAGGAGGCATCGTTTAAGAGCGCAGAGGCCATGCAGTAGATCTCATGCGCTTTTTGTCTGTCTTCGTGGCTGCCAAGGCTTATATGTTTATTGCGATAAGTTAATGAAGCGCGGAAATAGACGGTTCCGTCCTTCTTTTTTGCCGTATATACGCCCGGTAATGGCTGATTCATGGCCGCTCCTCCTTTTAAGTAATTGTACCATTTTTGAGAAAAAAAACAAATTCAGAAATATTTTTCCTTATTTCTGCATAGAATATGATAGCAGCCAAATGAGTCACAGTGTTTCAAACGGTAAACTGCTTTGACTATGGAGGAAGAGATGTACAGGAAATATATTACAGGCTTCTTTTTGGCGGGGATGACCATACTATCATCATGGCTCTGCGTCAGGGAGCTGAAGATTGATCGGATATCGGCCAAGCCTGCTTTCCGCATGGAATACCTGGACACGTCGATGGAGGAGGATAAGCAAAGTTTTGTAGAGATGCTTGAGAGCGTATCCTCGGGACAGAGAGTGGTGGATTACGAGGTATTGGAACAGACGAAGAAGTATCAGTTGTCGGACAAGGACTATGATGCGCTTCTTCGGATTGTGGAGGCGGAGGCAGGCGGCGAGGACCAGGACGGAAAACTTCTGGTGGCAAATGTTGTCCTAAACAGAGTGAATAGCGAGCTGTTCCCGGATACGGTGCTTGAAGTGGTTATGCAGAAGGAACAGGGGATTGCCCAGTTTTCACCTACCGTGGACGGCAGATACACAAACGTCTGTGTCAGTAATGATACGGTTGAGGCGGTGGAGCGCGCCCTGTACGGAGAAGATATTTCCCAGGGAGCGTTGTATTTCTGTGCCCGTGAAAAGGCGGATTCCGACAAACTCAAATGGTTCGACAGAAAACTGACCAGACTTTTTTCCTACGGACACCACGAATTCTTTTTATGAGGATTGTTGCGTGAGCTTTCAAAGTGTGATAACATTCAAGTTGGCAATGAGCGGTGCGCAGACAGAGGAAAACCGAAGGTTTTTCGAGTGGAGCACCGTACCTTAAAGAAGAAAGGTATGGAAAAAAGGATGGAAGTTTTATACAGCAGTACCAGGGACGGCAGGGAAAAGATTACTGCGTCACAGGCAATTTTAAAAGGTTTGTCGGCGGACGGGGGGCTTTTCGTTCCGGATCACATCCCGGCGCTTTCCTGTTCCATGAGGGAACTTGCGGGGAAGAGTTATCAGGAGACCGCCTATGAGGTGATGAAGCTGTTTTTGACTGATTTTACGGAGGAAGAGCTTAAGACCTGTATCTCGCGGGCTTACGACGCTAAGTTCGATACGGAAGTGATCGCGCCCCTTGTGGAGGCGGAGGGAGCTTTTTATCTGGAACTGTTCCACGGGGCGACCATCGCTTTTAAGGACATGGCGCTGTCGATTCTGCCTCATCTGATGATCACTTCCGCGAGGAAGAACCATGTGGAGAATGAGATCGTGATTCTGACGGCCACTTCCGGCGATACGGGCAAGGCGGCTCTGGCGGGCTTTGCGGATGTGGCGGGCACGAAGATCATCGTGTTTTATCCGAAGAACGGCGTCAGCCCGATTCAGGAAAAACAGATGGTGACCCAGAAGGGAGACAATACCTTTGTGGTCGGCATTCACGGCAATTTTGACGACGCCCAGACAGGCGTAAAAATGCTTTTCAATGATAAGGAGCTGGCAGAGGAGATGGCAGGATGCGGCCTGCAGTTTTCTTCCGCTAATTCCATCAATATCGGCCGGCTGGTGCCCCAGGTGGTTTATTATGTGTACGCTTACGCGCAGCTTTTGAGGGAAGAAAAGATTCAGGATGGCGAAAAGATCAATGTGACCGTTCCCACAGGAAACTTTGGAAATATTCTGGCGGCATTTTACGCAAAGAATATGGGTGTGCCGATTAACAGACTGATCTGTGCCTCCAATGAAAATAAAGTGCTCTACGATTTCTTCCAGACGGGGGATTACGACAGGAACCGGGAATTTAAGCTGACCAGTTCCCCTTCCATGGATATACTGATTTCCAGCAACTTAGAGAGACTGATCTACCGCATCGCGGGCAGCGACCCGGAGAAGAATGCGGCGATGATGAAGAGCCTGTCCGAGCAGGGCAGTTATCAGATTACGGCCCAAATGCGGGAGCAGCTTGCCGATTTCTACGGGAATTTTGCCGACGAGACGGAGACGGCGGACAGAATCCGTGCCATGTATGAAAATACAGGCTATGTGCTCGACACCCATACGGCGGTGGCAAGCGCGGTGTATGGAAAGTATGTGTCCGACACGAAGGATGAGACGAAGACGGTGATCGCTTCCACAGCGAGTCCCTTCAAGTTTACGAGAAGCGTGATGAATGCCATTGACCCGAAGTATGACGCCATGGGTGATTTTGAGCTGGTGGATGAGCTTTCCCGGATTGGGAATGTGGCGGTGCCGAAGGCCATTGAAGAGATACGCACTGCGCCGGTTCTGCACGATCACGTGTGCGATAAGACTGAGATGAAAGCGGCTGTGAAGCAGTTCCTGGGGCTTTAGTAGGGTGTCTTGGGAAAGAACATAAATGAAAATAAAAAAAGTAAGGAAGATACGGCGGTCAGCCATTTCTTTCTTACTTTTCTATTATATCATAAAATCTCAATTTTCTCAAGACTTGTAAAGCATTTGTCTATCCCGTATACTGGCGTGAGGAGCGGAAGGGGGACTGGTACATGGATCAGAAAAACTGGATGGAAGAAATGGCAAAACAGGCACTGACGGCGCAGGTTCTCGAAACGAACCAGTATACAGAGAAGTATGGGCTTGTCCTGCGGGAGGAGGATGCAGCGCTTCTTGCGGAGGTGAGGGCTGATGTACTCAGGGAGGAGAGGCGGGTTGAGTTCGGGCAGAGCATTCTGCCAAAGATCATTTATGCATTCTGTGACTCATCCTATATTTATCAGGACAATTACTGTGAAAGCATGGCGCGTCTGCAGGAGATCTTTTTTCGGTATAAGAATGAAATGCTGGATGAGATCACGGACGATGAGCTACTGGAATTTATGAGGGAACAGTTTGAGAATGTGTGCCGGGGAGATTTTAACTATTTGGAGGGGACATGCCTGGAGCTCTTTGCGCAGGCCATCCGCGCCGGATATTCCGGGTATCAGGAAACGGAGGGACAGGGAGTGTTTGAGGAGGTCGATATCGTCAGGCGCTGGGACCGGGGCCTGTACCTGGAAGCATTGATGGATCTTTTTTGAGGCATTCCGCCTACAGTGGAAATGTTACGTGAAAATATAGTCTGGAGGTGAGCACGATAGAGAAATGCAGTTATCCGATGGAAGAGATTATGCCGATTGTGTCCGAACTTGCATGGAAATATACCGGCTGTGACCACACGTCCGTCACAAATGAAAAGGCGCAGATGCTGATGGAGGCGGTTGTGTACTGTATCAACGAGGACGAACGGCAGAAGAGCAGGGCAATTATGGCAAAGCGCATTCCGGCAAGGGAGGCGTATGAACACGGCAGGAAAATCGTTGCGGATAAGCTCATGGAATTACAGACAATGTATAACGGGCTTATTACGGAATTTAGGGATTATGGGTCTGCGTGTCTGAAAGATACGGTCAGAAAGGGAATCCCGGCGTTTCTGGAAAGATATGATTTTAAGTATGCGCCGCAGGAGACGCTGCTTACACTTGACTATCCGACCCTGAGAGATTATGGCAGTTTGTCAGGCGTCAGTCTGGTGCTCTGCTATTTGCAGGACATTTGCCTGGAGCAGAAATTCCTGCGGGGGATGGAGGATAAGTACATTGTTAAGGTTCTGCGGAAATATAACAGGGATTATGAGGACCTGACGGAAAATATATGTGGGATTGTCCTGCAGAATATGATAGGGCACATGATCCTTGACAAGCCGCTGCAGGAGTCGGGATTTTCCCAGGAGGAAATGGAAAGCCAGGAAGAGATCCTTTCGGGTAAGACAGAGGAGCAGATCGCAGCGTATCTTTTGAAAACACTGGAAAGGCTGACGGAAAAATATTATGACAATGACGACTGTCTGCGGGAGTATCTGAGCGGCGGGCTGTCCGATATTGTGACCAGAATCAGATATAACACGGAGAATCACTGCCTTGGGCAGCTGTTTGTGCTTTGACCTAAAATGAAACAAAATAAAGAAAGAGCATTGTGCTGTCATCTGGTTTTGCACAATGCTCTTATTTTTCTGTGTCAGGCGTTTCTCTCAAGCAGATTCTGATAATCCCTGTCCACGCAGATTGTCTTGTAGGCGGGACGGATGATCTTGCCGTTGTTTGCCAGCTCCTCCATGCGGTGTGCGCTCCAGCCCACAATTCTGGCGATTGCGAAGATCGGTGTGTATAGCTCCATCGGCAGATTCAACATACTGTACACAAAGCCGGAATAGAAGTCCACGTTGATGTTGACGCCCTTGTAAATAGGACGCTCCTCCGCGATCAATTCAGGAGAAAGCCGCTCTACCAGATTATAGAGGGCAAATTCGTCGTGCAGTCCTTTCTCATCGGAGAGTCTTTCCACGAAGGATTTGAAAATGACGGCACGGGGGTCAGACTTCGAGTATACGGCATGTCCGACACCGTAGATCAGGCCAGCGTGGTCAAATGCTTCCTTGTGCAGGAGTTTTTTCAAATAATCCGCTACCTGGCCTTCATTGCTCCAGTCGGAGACTTCGCGCTTCATCTCTTCGAACATCTTCACCACTTTGATATTGGCGCCGCCGTGGCGGGGACCTTTCAGCGAGCCGATGGCCGCCGCGATTACGGAATAAGTGTCCGTAAGGGATGAGGTAACGACATGGGTGGTAAAGGAAGAGTTGTTACCGCCGCCGTGCTCCATGTGCAGGATCAGGGCTATATCCAGAACCCTTGCCTCAAGGGGCGTGTATTTATTGTCCGGGCGCAGAATATGTAAAATATTCTCGGCATTTGACAGATGCGGCTGGGGCTGATGAATGTAAAGACTTTCCCCATTATGGTAGTGGTTGTAAGCCTGATAACCGTAGATGGAAAGCATAGGGAAAAGCGCGATCAGCTGCAGGCACTGCCTGAGAACGTTCGGCAGGGAAGTGTCGTCGGCCCTGTCATCATAGGAGTAAAGCGTCAACACACACCTTGCCAGCGTATTCATCATATCGTTGCTGGGCGCCTTCATAATAATATCGCGTACAAAGCTGGTGGGCAGGGAGCGGTAGCTGTTTAGCAGTTTCGTAAATTCAGCCAGTTCCTCCGCGTTTGGCAGTTTGTCAAACAGAAGAAGATAGGTGACTTCCTCAAAGCCGAAACGGCCGTCCGAAGAAAGACCGTTTACCAGATCCTGCACATTGTATCCCCGGTAGAAAAGTTTACCGTGGGTGGGCACCTGTACGCCGTCCACAATTTTGTTCGCCCGCACGTCGGAAATGTTGGTAAGACCCGCCAGTACGCCCTTGCCGTTCAAATCTCTCAAGCCGCGTTTCACGTCGAATTTTGTAAAAAGTTCCGTATCGATAATGCCGGCCTGTTCGCTCATATTGGCAAGCCGCACAATTTCGGGGGTAATTTCAGAAAAACTGTTCTGTTCCATTTATGTACCTCCTTCTTCAAAAACTGATGTAGCATTGTGACAAAAACGGTGCAGGGGTCCGGTTCACCCTTGCACCGACTTTATTATCATACCATGAAAAATGTGGCAGAAACAAGAAAAAACAGTAATTTAACAAATATTTAATATTATGTTAACAATATTTACATACGAAATAGTAAAATAGTACCAGACTGGAATGCGTATAATTTATTTTTTGTTTGTTTTTTTCAGCATTAAGAAGTATAATATAAGTGACACAATAGGAAATATTTTATGGAAGGAGCATGCTATATGAACGTGGGTGCGATATCATCACAAAAAGGTTTATTCTGGTCATACTCCCATCTTTCAAGCGGAAAGCGGATTAACACGGCGAAAGATGACGCGGCGGGTCTTGCCATTGTGAATAAAATGAAAACGCAGGAAACCGGGTATAGGGTCGGCGCGGAAAATGCAGGGATGGCTATCGGTGCTTCCAATGTAGCGGATGGCGCCCTGGGAGGCATGACGGATTATCTGCAGAGAATCCGGGAACTTGCCGTGCGGTCTATGAACGGTCTCAATTCCGCTGAGGATAAGCAGATTTATCAAAATGAGATTGACCAGCTTAAGCAGGGCATTGAAGGGCTTGCAAGGGATACCAGCTTTAATGAACAGAAACTTTTGGACGGCAGTATGGCGGATCTGGCGGTAGCAACTTCACCAAATGGCGGCGGCATGCATATCCAGATGGCCAATTCCACACTTGAGGCTTTGGGTATCGCTGATCTTGACGTTACCTCTAAGGATTTCAGCCTGGATGCCATAGACAAGGCTATGGATATGGTGGCGACGAACAGAAGCAGCATTGGCGCTTCCACCAATGTCTTACAGCATACGATAAATTACAATAATTATGCACAGATCAACCAGCTTTCTTCCAGAAGCCGTCTGGAGGATCTGGATTTTCCTAAGGCCATTGCGAAGAAGAAACAGGATGAAGTATTCGGGCAGTATCGGATGGCAATGCTGAGAAGGCAGATGGATGATAAGAGAAAGTCAGCGGCAGCGTTATTCTGATGTCAGGCGTAAACGACGCCGGGTATTTGGTCTATTGACTTTTTAAAGGCTGTCTGAGATAATAGCGTGAGAAGAACTTCTAAAGCTCGGCAGCAGAGGCTGCCTCGCTAAGAAGTACTAAGTCAGCTTTGCTGACTTTTCTCACGCGGGAGAATGCCAAAATACAGCATTCTCCGCATTGACATGAGAGGGACATTCGGGATTCCGGGGAAGCGATTCCCCGGACATTCCGTGAACCAATACAATTTTTAAGGAGGAGAACGTAAAATGGCAACAAAAGCGTATTATCCCATTTCCGAGATTGGCGCCGGCAAGGTTGGTTTTTCAAAGACCCGTTCCATTATTGAGGCGGCATTTTACGGAAACAACGTAGTTAAGGTTAACACCTTGAGAGAGGCTTATGAGCTGGCAAAGAACTCACCCGGTACCGTGGTGACGGATATGCCGATTAAGGACGGCGAGACTTTCGGCCTTCCTGCAGACGCAAAGGTTCTGTTATTCAATGACGGCGCGGTAACCGGCCGTTATGCTGCAGCACGCCGTATCAAAGGTGAGCCCGGCGTAGATGAGGCAAAGTTAGATAAAGTGGTTATGGACGCTGTCTATGAGACACGTTGGAAAACCATGTACCATGCAGAGTGCTTCGTAGGCCTTGACCCTGAGTTTATGGCAAAGGCCCACCTTCTGATTCCCGAAGGAGAGGAGAACCTGCTTTACAACTGGATGATTAACTTCCAGTATATGTCTGACGAGTATGTTAAGATGTACAAGAAATCCCAGCCTATCGGCGGCGGCAATGAGCCTGATATTTACATCTTCTCCGATCCCCAGTGGGCACCTCACGAGGCTCCCGACCTGGACTACAGCTGCTTAAGCGATCCGCTTACACTGTGCTACTTCGATACAAACGAGAACTGCGCGGCAATCCTCGGCATGAAGTATTTCGGCGAGCACAAGAAGGGGACGTTAACCATGGCATGGGCGCTTGCTAACAGAAACGGTTACGCTTCCTGCCACGGCGGACAGAAAGAGTATCTGTTAAAGGACGGTTCCAAGTTCGTTGCTTCCGTTTACGGTCTGTCCGGCTCTGGTAAGTCCACGCTTACCCATGCAAAGCACGGCGGCAAGTACGATATCAAGGTGCTTCACGACGATGCTTTCATCATCAACAGCGATACCTGTGCATCCATCGCTCTGGAGCCCACCTATTTTGATAAGACAGCAGATTACCCGACCGGCTGCCCGGATAATGAGTATCTGTTATCCGCCCAGAACTGCTCCTGCACCATGGACAGCGAAGGCAAGATCCAGCTCGTAACCGAGGATATCAGAAACGGTAACGGCCGTGCGATCAAGTCCAAATTATGGTCTCCTAACCGTGTAGATAAGATTGACGCACCTGTAAACGCAATCTTCTGGATTATGAAAGATCCTACCATTCCGCCGGTAGTGAAGTTAAAAGGTTCCGCGCTTGCATCCGTAATGGGCGCAACGCTTGCAACCAAGACTTCCACCGCAGAGCGTGTGGCGGCAGGCACCGACCTGAATGCGATCCGTATCGTGCCTTATGCTAACCCGTTCAGAACCTATCCTCTTGTAAACGACTATGAGAAGTTCAAGAAGCTGGTTGAGGAGAAGAACGTTGACTGCTACATTGTCAACACCGGCGACTTCATGGGTGAGAAGGTTAAACCCGCTGATACGCTTGGCATCCTTGAGACCATCGTTGAGAAGAAGGCAAACTTCGAGCAGTGGGGACCTTTCGAAGATATCGAGATCATGTATACATGGGACGGTCAGACAGACGGTTTCAAGGACTTCAAGGCAAAGACAGACCTTGGCAATGCGGACTACAAGGCACAGCTCAAGAGCGCTATGGAGACCCGTGTGAATGCGGTTAAGGGCTTTGCGGAGAAGAAGGAAGGTTATGACAAGCTTCCTGACGAGGCGCTGGCAGCACTTGAGAAGCTGGTGAACGCTCTGTAATTGATACAGGTAATTTTATAACAGGCAGAAAGAGTGTATCCGGGAATCAGCTGATTTTCGGATACATTTTTTCATATTTCGGAAAGCGCGTGATGAGATGAAATTTTTGCGAAAATTTACCGGGGTTATCTTTCTTTTCATTGTAGTTTTTATGGTTGTCGCCATGTTCCAGTATCAGGCGGATCAGAATACGATGCTGATTGAGGAGGCCATAGTCGAGGCGGAGGCAATTGTGATCGAGGTGGAGGGCAGCAATCTTGCGGACATTGCCTGCTGTCTTTTGATTGTGATTGCGGCGATTATCCTGTTTGTGCTTGCACTGATTAGGTGGTGTACGAGACAGCAGAACCGGGGCGGCATTTTTCTGGGGCTGTTCGGCCTGACGGCGGGCATTTACTGCTTTGTGGGCACAGACGCCGTAAAATCCTTTTTGGGCCTGCAGGGCGCGCAGGTGCTGCAGGAGTACCTGATGCTTATGCTGCCGCTGTTTCTTGCGCTTTATTTTGAACGGAATCTGGGGAGCATGTTTCCGCGCCGTTTTGTCTGGCTTTTATGCATCATATGTTTCAACGCGGCGATACAGATCATACTGGGACTGATTGGCATACAGAACCCGGTCGTGATGGCGGATGTGTCCACGCTCGTGCTGGCGGCGGTCTGTGTGGTGACCATTGTGAGTCTGATACAGCTTGTGTGCAAGAGCCGGCGATACCAGATCTTGATCCCGATTATCTCTTTGGCGGTACTGCTTGCCGGTGAAGTGGCAAAGGTGATCCTGAATCATTTTTCCATGTATGCCTATGCGGAGGTGGCGACGCTGTACGCTATGGCGGTGTTTGGGCTGATTCTGGCGATCCTGCATATTTTGCGCATCTCCAAGGAATACCGTCTGGATGCGGAGGAGCGGGTAAAAGCGGCGCAGAAACAGAACAGCCAGCTTGCGCTTGCAAAACTGGAGGCGGATGCGGCGAAACAGGAAGCGCTCGCGGCGAATGAGGCGAAGGGAAGGTTTCTGGCGCAGATGTCCCACGAAATCCGCACACCGATCAATGTGGTGCTCGGCATGGACGAGATGATTCTGCGGGAATCCAGGGAGCCGAACGTCAGAGAATACGCGATGGATATTCACACGGCAGGGCAGGCGCTGTTATCGCTGATCAATGATATTCTGGATTTTTCCAAGATTGAATCGGGCAAGGTGGAGATTGTGCCGGTTACATATGAGATATGCAGTATGCTTCACGATCTGGTGAATATGACGCTGCAGCGTGCGAAGGATAAGGATCTTCAGTTTGTTGTGGAGATTGACCATGAAATACCGGCCTGTCTGTACGGGGATGATGTGCGCATCAGACAGGTGTTGATCAATATATTGACCAATGCAGTCAAATATACGCAAAAAGGAACGGTATGGCTGCGTGTTAAAAGCCGTGTCATGGGTGAGAAGGTTTTGCTTTACTTTGAGGTGGAGGACACAGGTATCGGCATTAAGGAGGAAGATTTGCCGAAGCTTGCCGCGGAGTTTGAGCGGATCGAGGAGGACAGGAACCGTAATATAGAAGGCACCGGGCTTGGGATGAGTATTACGGTGCAGCTTCTGAAGCTGATGAACAGCGAGCTCCAAGTGGAGAGTGAATACGGAAAAGGGTCCCGGTTTTATTTTGAGCTGGAACAGAAGATCATTGACAGTACGCCGATTGGCGACTTCGAGTCCAAGGTAAAGCAGATGGCGGAAAATTTCAGCTATGAGTCCGACTTTCTGGCGCCCGATGCAAAGCTTCTGGTGGTGGACGACAATGCGGTCAACCGCAAAGTGCTGCGAAATCTTTTGAAGGAAACGCAGATTCAGGTGTCAGAGGCGGGCGGGGGCGAGGAGTGCCTGCAGCTTGTTAGGGAAAACCATTATGACCTGATCTTTTTAGACCATATGATGCCCGAAATGGACGGGGTGGAGACACTTCACCGAATGAGAAGAGTGACGGATTATCCCTGCAAAGACACGCCTGTCGTGGTGCTGACCGCGAATGCGGTGGCAGGAGCGAGGGAGCAGTATCTGAAAGAAGGCTTCGATGATTTTCTGTCAAAACCGATAGTGCCGGATAAGCTGGAAAATATGATCCAGAAAATGCTGCCTGAGGAATTGATACGGACTGCAGACCCGGCAAATGTGCCGGCAGCGAAAGCGGACGAGGACGGATGCCCGGAAGATCTGCCTGTGGTGGAGGGGATTGACTGGAATTACGCATGGCTTCATCTGCCGGACAGGGAACTGCTCGCCTATACGTTGAAAGAGTTTTATGACCAGATAGACCCGGCGGCGGACGCTCTGGAGCGCGATTATGAGCGGATTACGGACGATGCTTTTCTGGAACAGTACCGCATTCAGGTGCATGCGATGAAGAGTCTTGCCGCCACAGTCGGAATTGTGACGTTGTCGGGTGTGGCAAGAGTGTTGGAATCTGCGGCAAAAGATGGTAAAATAAATATAATTACAGCCATGACAGATATTTTTCTGGAGGAGTGGCGCAGCTACCGGCAGCGGCTGCAGGGTGTTTTCGGCATCGGAACGGAAGAAAAGCAGGAAATCATTGATTATTCCGTGATACAGGCGCTTGTGGAAATGGTGCGCATCAGTATACAGGAGATGGATGTTGACCGTGCCGACGAACTGATGAGGCAGCTGCGGTCATATGATTTCCCGGAAGAAATCGGACAGAACATAAAGAAACTTGCGGGGGCGGTGACCAGTCTCGACCCGGAGGAGACTGACAGGCTTGCGGGTTTGCTGGCAGGACAGATGGCGGCGGAGTAGAATAGAATACTGGTACATAGATGCGGAAGGTTTTTTGTACCGGCGATCGGAGGGGGAAATGAAAAAGATACTGTTAATCGGGAAGTTTAACACGGTGGTGAACGAGACAAACCACTTTTTATCCCAGTATTTTCACGTGCAGCTCTGCTCGGAGAACGCGGGAGTCTTAGAGGGGATGCTGAAAATTGTGAACCCGGATCTGGTTGTAATCAGTCTGATCGGCGCCTACGACATTGACACATCCATCTTTTTTATGCTGAGCGACAAATACGCACAGATTCCTGTCCTGACCATCGGGACAAAGGAGGAGAGCGACCGGTTCTTCAAATATTATCAGGAAGAACAGTTTGAAAATCTGATCCGGCCGGTGGAAAATACGGTGATTATGGAGGCTGTGTGCAGACGGCTTGGGCTTGACGAAAGTAAAGTTGAGCGTACGGCAGAGGAAGAGGGCAAATGCCGCACAGAAAAAAAGCGGATTTTAGTGGTGGACGATAATGGGACGGCGCTGCGCACGATCAAGGCGATGCTGGAAGATACGTACGAGGTCGCACTGGCGATTTCCGGGGCACAGGCGATGACTTCCAT
>ERZ808035.78-NODE-78-length-116723-cov-13.534266_pt1 | contig 116723 bp, 91 predicted proteins | sample MGYA00380189_ERZ808035 | MGnify/ENA primary metagenome ERZ808035 (study PRJEB31490, sample SAMN06133407) | mouse gut metagenome | isolation source: M5_1 | host: mice | place: China: Chengdu | collected 2015-05 ... | reverse complement strand
GTGTTAAGCCTGTCGCTAGCGTTCATCCTGAGCCAGGATCAAACTCTTCGTTGTTGTTATATTGTCTTTTCTTTTTTCAATCAAAAAAGGCAATTAGTCTTGTTATTGCCTTCGCAATCCCTTGCGACCAACTCCGAAACGTCTGCCCCGGGATTATTCCCAGAACTATTCGCCGTTTATTGCGTTTTAAGAATTGAACGGAGTCGCTGCCGAGACTTGCTCGGCCTTGCTCCTGTACTACTCTTGTCTATTGTAATCGTTTCAATGTGCTCTTTCGTGCCTTTCGGACGACGGATTGGCGTTTTGTGCGAATCCGACTGCAAAGTTAATGCAAGTTTTTCAAACCACCAAATTTTTGTGCGATTTTTAACACTTGTTTTTCTTTCGGCGCCTTCAGGCCTTCTGTGAGGCTTTCCGCGCCGCCTTTCCTCCGAAAAGCGAGTGCAAAGTTACAGCTTTCCGGCGAATCCACCAAATATTTTTGAAGGAATTTTTGAGGAAAAATTTCTCATCGCTGAGTATCAGAATAGTACGGATGACGAGAGACATATGGACATAAGGTCAGAAGGAACAGAAGACAGTTAGGAGTGGGGAGTTAGGAGTTAGAGCGTCATAGAAACAAAAATACAGAGATGACAAAAATAACAGATAGAAATTTTAATCTGGTATGAGCCCACCACCATGGGGCTTTTCCGCCGCGCGCTCCGCTGTGCTCCACACGCAATTAATCACGGAGTCGCGCGTCCCGCGCTCTCCTCTTTAATGTTTATTGATAGGGGATAGAAGAACCAACATGTTGCATCCGCACTTCAATCAACGGTAAATTCCTCCGAATGATAATTGCTGTAAAAACGACCGGATATGGCGGTAAATTTGAGCACGCAATAATCGGGATCGGTGACACCTGCGGGGTAATATTCCGTATCGCCGTCACGCCAAATCATTTCCTTACTTTCGGCATCGGTCAAGACTTCCATTGTGCCGCGAAGCATTGCTCCTCTGAAAAAACGACTATCACAGAAATACACGCACGCTTTGTTGTCAGACAAAAATTGACGTACACGCATTGATGATGTATTGGTTGTGAAGTAGAATACTTTTATGCCCTCCCTCTTTCTTGGCCGGAGCATCGCCTTGACATTGGGATAGCCTTGTTCATCAACCGAACCGATAAAGGCTATTTTCAATTTATCAGCAATACTGCCGACAGTTTGTTCCGGGTTTCGCATGGTTTATGCAATTATAATGTGACAAGCGGTTCGTCCACTATCTGTTATAATACTTACGGTACCACTCCACGGTTTTTTCGATGCCTTCGTGAAGCGGAGTGGACGGGGCGAAGCCGACGGCTGCGGCAAGGGCGGAGGAGTCGGCGCACGTCTGATACACGTCGCCGGGCTGCATTGGCAGGAATTCTTTTTTCGCCTCACGACCCACAACCGCCTCGATGCAGGAGATGTAATCCATCAGGCGCGTGGGGTGCTGGTTTCCTATATTATATATACGGTAGGGCGCGGTGGAGGACGCAGGGTCAGGATTCATGGCATCCCATGAGGCGTCGGGCTCCGGGATGCGTGCGGCTATGCGCACCACCCCCTCCACGATGTCGTCGATATAAGTAAAATCACGCAGCATGTCTCCGCCGTTGAATACTTTTATTGTCTTATCGCGCACGATGGCGTCGATAAACAGAAACGGCGACATGTCGGGGCGCCCCCAGGGGCCGTACACCGTGAAGAAGCGCAGACCGGTGACAGGCATCGAGTAAAGCTGCGAGTAAGCATGAGCCATCAGCTCATTGCTCTTTTTTGTGGCCGCGTAAAGGCTCACAGGATGAGCGATTCCGTCGTGCTCGGAGAACGGCGTCTTGCCATTGAGACCGTAGACGCTGGACGACGACGCGTACACGAGATGCCCGACACCGGCCTCGCGGCAGCCTTCCAGCACATTGATGAACCCGTCTATATTGCTGCGGATATAGGAGCGCGGATGGGTGATGGAGTAACGTACGCCGGCTTGTGCGGCGAGATTTATCACTGTATCAAAACCGCCCGCGGCAAACAGAGCCTGCATGGCATCCGTGTCCTCAAGATTCATGCGCACAAAGCCGAAACGGGGATAAGCCGACGAAGGCGCCATAGTGTTCCACTCCACATCGTCCTCATGCACGCCGAGCGCGGCAAGCCGCGCGAACTTCAGCGCCGGGTCGTAATAGTCGTTGATGCTGTCGAGGCCTACAACTTCGCATCCCTGCTCAAGCAGCCGTGCGCACACGGCCGCGCCGATGAAGCCGGCAGCGCCGGTGACGAGGACCTTCTGCATACCGCGGGATTTATCTGTCGTTGGTGACGCCGCAGAAATCGAGCACTGTCTTGCCGGCACCGTCGGGTAAAGAACGGAATTCGTCGTGGGCCGTAAGATATACCACGATGTCGGCTTTATCGAAGGCTTCGCGGTAATCGGTGAGCTTGAACACATTGTGTTCCCTGATGTTCGGTTCCACGACGAGGATGCTGCTATTGTTGCCGCCCTGCAGCACAGCCGACACTATGGCCTTTGCGGGCGACTCGCGCAGGTCGTCGATATTGGGCTTGAAAGCGAGCCCCATCATGGCAACTACGGGTTTACGGCCCATGGCGATCTCGAATTCGAGCATGGCGTTCTTGACCTTTTCGGCACACCACTGCGCCTTGTAGTTATTGGTTTCGCGGGCTGTGGCAATGAGTTTAGACTCCTCGGGGTACGCGGACGTAATGAAATACGGGTCGACGGCTATGCAGTGGCCACCCACCCCGCAACCCGGACGCAGTATGTTCACACGTGGATGGCGGTTGGCGAGCGCGATCAGTTCCCACACATTTATACCGGCACGGTCGCAGATAAGACTCAGCTCGTTGGCAAAGGCTATCTGCACGTCGCGCGAGGCGTTCTCCGTCAGCTTGCACATCTCGGCCGTACGCGCGTTGGTACGGTGCAGGCTTCCCTGCACGAAACGGGCATAGAATGCGGCGGCAGCCTCAGCCGAATCCGGGTCGACACCGCCAATGACACGGTCGTTGTTAATAAGTTCATGAATGATATTGCCGGGCAGCACGCGCTCTGGGCAATAGGCTATACGTATCTTGCCGCGCAGCTCCGGGCGTAGGCCGTATATGATGTCGGCCATAGCCTCGGTGGTGCCGACGGGCGACGTAGACTCTATGACGAACAGATTGCCCTCACGCAGGAACGGCACCACGGCGCGCGTGGCCGCCTCCACATATGTCACGTCGGGACGGTGGCCGCTTTTGAACGGCGTCGGTACCACGATAAAGAACGCATCGGCTTCTTCCGGGCGTCCCGCCACGCGAAGCCGGCCGTCAGCCACTACCTCGCGGAGCATAGCCTCAAGACCCGGTTCCACAAAATGCAATTTACCGGCGGCAGTCTGCTCGACTACAGCCGGATTTATATCTACACCCAGCACCTCGACACGGCCGTGGCGGGCTGCTATGATAGCGGTGGGAAGGCCTATGTAGCCAAGACCCATAAAACAAACTTTCATAATCCTGAAACTATTGGAAAAACCTGCTGATTATATCGGCGATACGCTCCGAGGCATGTCCGTCGCCGTAGGGATTCACCGCCTGCGACATAGCAGCATACGCGGCCTCGTCGCCGAGCAACAGGTTCATTTGGTTTACTATTGTGTCGTAATCGGTGCCCACGAGACGCACGGTGCCGGCATCGAGCGCCTCGGGCCTCTCGGTGGTGTCACGCATCACGAGTACGGGTTTGCCCAGGCCCGGCGCCTCTTCCTGGATGCCGCCGCTGTCGGTCAGCACAACCGACGAGCACGACATAAGGCGGACGAAAGCCAGATACTCAAGAGGTTCGATAAAGAACATATTTGACAGCCCTCCCGCATTTTCGCCGAAGACCTCGGCAATGGGACGACGCACATTGGGATTGAGGTGCATCGGGTACACGAAGTCAACATCGGGATGCGTCTCGGCCAGCGTCTTTAAGGCACGGCATATCGAACGGAACGATTCGCCGAAGTTCTCGCGTCGGTGGCCGGTCACGAGCACCATGCGGCGGGACTCCGTGCGAACGGGGTCATAACCCGCCAGCCGCAGGTCGGCGTCGACCTTAGCTGCAAGAGCCCCGTCGCCTTCCAGGCGGCGGACCACGATGTGCAAGGCGTCGATGACGGTATTGCCGGTGACGAAAATGCTGTCGGCACTTACATTCTCGGAAAGCAGATTGCGCCGACCAAGCTCGGTGGGAGCAAAATTCATGCGCGCCATGCGGCCGGTGAGCTGGCGGTTCAGTTCCTCGGGCCAGGGCGACATCAGGTTGCGGGTGCGCAGTCCGGCCTCCACATGCCCCACGGGAACCCCGGCATAAAAAGCGGCGAGAGCCGCCGCCATCGACGTCGTCGTATCGCCATGCACGAGCACAAGGTCGGGGCGCGCTTCGGCTATGACACCACGCATGCCCAGAAGCACCCGCGAAGTCACGTCGTACAGATCCTGCCCGGCTTTCATTATATTGAGGTCATAGTCGGGCTTTATACCGAACACGTCCAGCACCTGGTCGAGCATGCTGCGGTGCTGCCCCGTGACGCACACAAGCGTCCGGAACTCGCGGTGTCGCTCCAGTTCCTTCACGAGGGGAGCCATCTTGATAGCTTCAGGACGCGTGCCGAAAACGAGCATCACCGTCCTGAACGCTTCATCCATATTGCAGTCTGTAGTCAATTGTCAGTATAGGTATTTATTTCTTGCCGTCGGCCATGGCCTTTTCACGCTTTCGTATTGCCGAACTGAGCCAGATATTCACCACAATAAACGACATTATATCCAGCAGGAGCAACACAGCGCTCGATATCACAGTGGACAGCCAGTAGTTGGCGGCGGTGAAGGCTACAGCAGCCACGAGCAACGACACCATGGCCACGCGCTGATTCAGGCCCAGGGCAAGAAGTTTATGATGTATGTGCGTGCGGTCGGGCAGGAAGGGATTAGCATGTCGGCGTATACGACGGAAGTACACCCGCACGACGTCAAAGCACGGGATGAGCAGCGGAGCGAACGCAAGCACCAACGGGTCGCATCCGAAACCGTAGGAATGCGTGTCGATATTGCTGATCTGCAGCGAGAGGAAGCAGATTATGATACCTGTGGTGAGAGCCCCGGTGTCGCCCATGAATATCTTCTTGCCGACCTTTGAATTGCCGAACACATTATAATAATAGAACTGGATAAGCGCGCCGAGCGTACCGAAAGCCACAAGCGCATAGGTAGTGTAGCCGCATTTGAGCAACACCCATCCATAAAAAAGCATGGCGATGGAGCACAGGCCGGAGGCGAGGCCGTCTATTCCGTCAATAAGATTGATGGAATTGGTAATGAACACCACCACAAGAACCGTAAACGGCACAGCCACCCACACCGGCAGCTCGTAAATGCCAAGGAAGCCGTGCAGATTGTTGAGCGTCAGGTCGGACAGCGAGAGGAATGACGCGGCAATTATCTGAGCCACGAATTTGGCGCTGTAGCGCACGCCCACAAGGTCGTCGGCGATACCTACAAGATACATAATCATCAGCGCACATATGCCGAATGAGAACACCTCGGCATCGCAGACCGATATCGGCACTCGTTCCAGGCCGAGAAGCAGAACGACGCCACTGACACAGGCCACAGAGAATACCATCGAAGGCATGAACGCAATTCCGCCCAGACGGGGCACACGTCCCTGGTGAATCTTTCGTTCGTCAATTTCGTCAAAAAGATTTTTACGGAATGCGATAAGCAGAATTTGAGGTATAATCACACCCGCGAGACCAAGGCTCACGAGAAATACCGCCAGACATTGAATAGCATTAAGATTCATAGGAATTCTCTAACAATGGTTTGACGCAAAAAGCCGCAATCCGATTGATTCCGCAATCGGGAATGATAACAAATATTTTGCAGCTCGGCAATTTTGCATAGCATAAGCTTGATTTATAGCTATTTACCCCCCCCGTGCATTTCGGCCGCAAAAAAGCCACCGAATGAACCCGATTGAGGACAAACGATTCCGTCGCAAATTTACGACTTTTAATCCTAAATGCCAAATTTCTATAAAATTTGAACCGTTTTTATGTTTGAGGAACCGTTTCAATAAACAACGAACAACTATGTCACTCCGAATTCACCACATTAGAAGCTGCAAATTAGTGGAATATCTGTAACTTCACATGGAGTTTATACGGTTGCAGACTTGCTGCACATGATCAAGTCCATAAAGCAAAGAATGACTGTCGATCCCCATCCACATAAACAACTTATGCAGGTTATGATAGGCATTGAGGATGTAGGCTGTGCCAATTTGTGGCTGTCTTCTCGCAAAACAGATAGGCTCATGGTGCGCTATTCGGTTTCGGAGGATATTGATGCCGTCAAGCTCATTAAACATATAGGCATTATTGTATTGAACCTCTGCCGATGAACGAGGCTTGTTAGGGAATATTCGGAGAAGAATCTGTCCGGTGGCACGATACTGAGGGTTGGCAAACATATACTTCCATACTCCGAACTCCATTTCTGCGAGGAGTTTATGATGAGTGTACTCGCCATTTCTGTTCAGTCGATTAAAAGCCTTGTTGATTATTCGCGCACTATCCCTACAACTGGCAATATCAAATATGCCTCCTGCCAATACAGCATCACGGAGCCAATTCTCACCGAACCGAGACGTAAGCTCCCGGTCAATGGCATTTCTTAAAGCGACCTCGAAACAACTCAACAACGTAAAAACTTCTTGTGAAAGATGTAGGTTCAACCGATACAGCGACATAGCTTTTCGGGTGTCATTATCACAGGCAGCAACATATCTGTTGAGTCTTTCCGAGGATAATATATTCTGAAAATCGGTAAATTTCACTTGCTTTACAATCTTTTACAAGCCAATATTTGTTATAATCAAAAGAAAGCACTATATTTGCAGTGTTGATTCCCGGTAGCCCCTGACTCGTCAAGCTATCGGGTTTAGTTTTTAATATATGCAAAGGTAATCATTTTCATCTGATTGGACAACATTTAGAAACGCGCCACCAGTTTGAACGGCTTTAGGCAGATTTGAGCCGCATTCATAATGCAGATGGCGCACACCATTTCATATTTTAAGTTTTTTTCACTAACTTTGCAGCGGATTTCCGGCAGCGGCCTGCGGGCTCGGCTGCACACACAGGTATAATTTCTAACGCACGCACGGCGCCATAGCGCTCGGGCGCGCCAAAAAAGATTTGTTTTCAGACATGAATCTCACTGCTACAATTGATTTCCGCCCCAAACTGCTGTCATCGCTCAGGCACTACAGCAGCGGGCGTCTGCGCTCCGACATCACAGCCGGCATCGTTGTCGGCATAGTGGCGCTACCTCTGGCAATCGCCTTCGGCATAGCTTCGGGCGTCAGTCCCAGCATCGGCCTCATTACGGCCATAATAGGCGGCTTCCTGGTATCGGCATTCGGCGGCAACTCCGTGCAGATAGGCGGCCCGACAGGCGCATTCATCGTCATCGTCTACAACATCATAAGCCAGTTCGGGCTACAGGGCCTTGCAATAGCCACGCTCATGGCCGGCCTCATACTCGTGGTGATGGGTCTGTTCCGCCTCGGCACCGTCATCAAATTCATCCCCTACCCCATAGTGGTCGGCTTCACGGCCGGCATTGCGCTGACCATCTTCTCCACGCAGATCAACGACTTCTTCGGCATGGGACTGCGTGATCTGCCCGGCCAGTTCATCCCCAAATGGGGCCGCTATCTCACCTCGCTGAGCTCCATCGACATCGCCACCACACTGACGGCACTTATATCATTATTTATAATAATAGTGACGCCCCGCATCTCAAAAAAACTGCCCGGAGCCCTCATAGCCATCGTACTCGTGACGGCAGGCGCGTGGCTGGCATCCATATTCATTCCCGGATACAGCGTGGAGACTATCGGCGACCGATTCGGGTCGATGAGCACCGACATCCCCGCGCCCCACGGCCTCACCATCGACATGGCTACCATCAACATGCTGCTGCCATCGGCCTTCACCATAGCCATGCTCGGTGCCATAGAGTCGCTGCTGAGCGCCACCGTGGCCGACGGTGTCACAGGCTCGCGCACCAACAGCAATACCGAGCTCATGGGTCAGGGCATAGCCAACATCGTGGTGCCTTTCTTCGGCGGCATACCCGTAACCGGTGCCATCGCACGCACCATGACCAACATCACCAACGGCGGACGCACCCCCGTAGCCGGCATCATCCACGCTATGGTTCTGCTGCTGATCTACCTCTTCGCCATGCCGCTGATCAACTACATACCCATGTCGTGCCTCGCAGCCGTGCTGATAATGGTGGCCTATAACATGAGTGGCTGGCGCACGGTAGTGGGCATCATGCGCACACCCAAAAGCGACGTATCGGTACTCATCGTCACATTCCTGCTGACCGTCATTTTCGACCTTACCATCGCCATCGAGATAGGTCTCCTGCTCGCCGTGGTACTGTTCCTGCGCCGAGTGATGGAGAACACGGAGATAAAAGTCTACTCCGAGCAGCTCGACGTGGCCGAAGGCACCGACCTCAGCCGGCACGAAGTGCTTGACGTAGCCCCCGGCGTAAGCATCTACGAGATAGACGGCCCGTTCTTCTTCGGCATAGCCACCAAGTTCGACGAAATGATGCGGTCAACTATCGGAAGCAAGCCCGTGGTACGTGTGCTCAGGATGCGTAAGGTAGCCTTCATCGACGCCACCGCCCTGCACAACCTCGAGATACTCATACGCTCGTCGCAGAACGAAGGCATCCACGTTGTGCTCTCGGGTGTGCGTCCCAACGTGCGCGAAAGCCTCGTGCACGCGGGCATCGACGGCCTCATAGGCTCCGACCACATCTGCGACCACATATCCAAGGCTCTCGCGCTTGCAAACAGGATAGCCGAGGAATCGCGCAAGTAACTATCACTCTGCATATTGCAAATATTGACATTTTTTTAACGTTCGATTTTTATGCTTTAAAGCAGAAAAAAATGTGAAAATATTTTGCGATACGCAAAAATTGGCATAACTTTGCATCGTTTTTGAAGCATAACAATATTGTTTTACTCTTAACTCAAAAAGAAAATGAAAAAGTTAGTTCTTTTGCTCGCAGTCGCTTTCAGCGCTACGATGTTCTCCTGCGGCAGCGCCGACAAAGCTGAGAACGCTGCTGACAGCACCGCTGCTGACACTGTTGTAGCTGCTGTAGAGGAAGTCGTTCTCAACGACACTCTCGCCAACGACACCGTCGTAACCGACACCGTTGTTGCAGCTGCTGTTGCCGCTGAATAATAAGCGACCACGCCAAGCATAAGCCGGCTGTCCCGAGGGGATGGCTGGCTTTTTTGTAACATCTTCCCAGCCCCACATACGCACCATGATAGAATACATCACCGGACGCCTCACCGCCATCACACCCACCGACGCCACCCTTGAGACAGCAGGCGGAGTGGCATACCTGCTCAACATCACGCTGCCCACCTTCACGGCGCTCCAGGGCAAGGAGTCGGCACGCCTGCTCGTGCATGAGAGCATACGCGACGACGCCTGGCAGCTTTTCGGTTTCATCGACGAGACCGAGCGCTCGCTGTTCCGGTCGCTCATAGGCGTCAGCGGCGTCGGTGCCGGTTCGGCCAGGACCATTCTATCGGCCATTCCCGCGCGCGAGCTGGCAGCCGCCATCACCGCCGGCGACGCCGCAAGCCTCAAAAAAGTCAAGGGCATAGGAACAAAAACAGCCGAAAGAATAATTGTAGACCTACGCGACAAAATAAATCCGCCTGACGATACGTTATTTACACAGCAAAGCCGCACGAAGGACAACGAGGCATTCGACGAGGCTCTCACCGCACTCACCATCCTGGGCTACACCAGGCAGCAGAGCCAGAAGGCACTCGCAAGAATCTTCGACGCCGACCCCCGGACAAAGGTGGAGACGGCAATCCGCAAGGCTCTTGCAATGATGTAATGGGAAAAAGTGCCAAGCTGACACGCATGTACATACGCGCGCACGCGCGACGACTGACCGGGATTGCCGCCCTGTGCGCGATTCTGGCCGTCACGTGCATAGGCCTGTCGGCCCAGACACAGAGTGCGGCGCCCGCCATCGCCCCGCCTCCGCCCGCGGCTTACCCGCAGCCCGTGGCGCCCGTCGACACCGTGCAGCTGCCCCTGCCCGTGGGCGGCACCGTGCCCCGCAACTACGAGGAACTGATGGCCGACGAGCTGGCCTACGACCTCGACAGCCCCGGCAACATCAGCACCACGGCCGAGTACGACCCGGCCACCAACTGCTACGTCGTACGTACGCGTGTGGGCGACATCGACATCGCCACACCTTTCATGCTCAACAAGCAGCAGTACGACAACTGGCAGCTGCGCAAGTCGTTACAGGACTACTACCGTCAGCGCAACTCCGTGGCGGCAGAGGACAAGGACAAGCAGCCCTTCAACATCCTCGACATGAATTTTGCCCTCGGCCCGCTGGAAAAAATCTTCGGCCCCGGCGGCGTACAGCTGCGCACGCAGGGTTCCGTGCAGGTGGCTATGGGCATCAAAAGCAACTTCACCGACAACCCCGCCCTCTCGCTCGGCTCCCGCCGCAAGACCTACTTCGACTTCGACCAGAAAGTACAGGCCACAGTCAACGCCTCCGTCGGCAACAGGCTCAAATTCAACATGACCTACAACACCGACGCCACGTTCGACTTCGACTCCAAGAACCTCAAGCTCGCCTACGAAGGCGAGGAAGACGACATCGTCAAGAGCATCGAGGCGGGCAACGTGTCCATGACGACGGGCTCGTCTCTAATACGCGGAAGCACAGCGCTCTTCGGTCTCAAGACCAAGCTCCAGTTCGGCAAGCTCACGGCCACGGCCCTCGTCAGCCAGCAGCAGTCGGAGAGCAAGAGCGTAAGCTCGCGCGGCGGAGCGCAGACCACCAAATTCACCGTCAACGCCGACCAGTACGACGCCAACCGGCACTTCTTTCTCGGACACTTTTTCCGCGACAACTACGACCGCTTCGCCGCGCGCCTGCCCTACGTCAGCAGCGGCGTGAAAATCACGCGCATAGAGGTATGGGTCACCAACAAAGGCGGCAAATACGACCAGAGCCGAAACCTCGTCGCCTTCCAGGACCTCGGCGAGAACTCGCACCTCGCCAACAGCTACTGGCAGCCCAACCCGGCGCTTCCCAACCCTGCCAACGCGTCGAACAACCTCCTCCAGGTCATCAAGACCGACTATCCCGGCGCCCGCAACATCAACACCGTCACGCAGGCGCTCTCTCCCCTCTCGGCCTACGGCATCGAGGGCGGCAGCGACTACGAGAAGATCGAGAGCGCGCGCCTACTCTCGTCCTCGGAGTACACGCTCAACTCCACCCTCGGCTACATCTCCGTGAAAAGCGCCATCGCCGCCGACGAGGTCCTGGCCGTAGCCTTTGAATACAGCTACAACGGACAGGTGTTCCAGGTGGGTGAATTTTCAGGCGACATCACCACAACCGACCAGTCGCTCTACGTCAAGATGCTTAAGAGCACCACCACGACGCCGACCATGCCAGTCTGGCACCTGATGATGAAAAACGTCTACAACATCGGCGGCTATCAGATTCAGAAACAGCGCTTCAAGCTCAACATCAAGTACCTCAGCGACACCACCGGCACGCAGATCAACTATCTGCCCGTGCCGGGACTCAACAACCAGCCCCTGCTCCAGGTCATGAACCTCGACCGCATCGACTCCAACGAGCAGAGCAACCCCGACGGATTCTTCGACTTCATCGAGGGCTACACCGTCTATTCATCCACGGGCAAGATAATCTTCCCCGTTGTCGAGCCTTTCGGCAAGCACCTGGCGGCCAAAATCGGCGACCCCGTGCTGGCCGAGAAATACGTCTATCAGGAGCTGTACGACTCCACCCTGGTGGTAGCCCGCCAGTTCGCCGACAAGAACAAATTCGTGCTCACGGGCGAGTATCAGGCCTCCTCCGGCTCGCAGATACGCCTCAACGCCATGAACGTGCCGCGAGGCTCGGTGGTCGTCACCGCCGGCGGCGTCACCCTCACCGAGAACGCCGACTACACCGTCGACTACGCCATGGGCATCGTCACCATCACCAACCAGAGCATCATCGACTCCGGCCAGAGCGTCAGCGTCACCCTCGAGAACCAGTCGATGTTCTCCACCCAGCGCAAGACGCTCCTCGGCCTCGACCTCCAATATCAGTTCAACAAGAACCTGAACCTCGGCGCCACCATACTCCACTATTCCGAGAAAGCCCTCACCGAGAAAGTCAACATCGGCGACGAGACCGTCAGCAACACCATGCTCGGCCTCAACCTCAGCTACAATCAGGAGTTCATGTGGCTCACCAACCTCATCAACAAGATACCCACCGTCAACGCCACGGCGCCGTCGCGCCTGAGCCTCACCGCCGAGTACGCCCGCATCCTCCCACACTCGCAGAAAAGCGGCAGCAACAAGGGCTCCAGCTACGTCGACGACTTCGAGTCCACGCAGACCGGCATCGACCTGCGCTCGCCCTACGCCTGGCAGCTCGCCTCCACGCCCTGGGAGCCCGGCTCGGACGCCCTCTTCCCCGAGGCCGGCCTAAGCAACAACGTGGACTACGGCAAGAACCGCGCTCTGCTCAACTGGTACTACATCGACCGAATGTTCACGCAGCGCAACTCCTCGCTGGCTCCGGGCTACCTCAAGAGCGACCTCAAGCAGTTGTCCAACCCCTACGTCCGCGAGGTCTACACCCGCGAAATCTACCCCGGCCGCGAGCAGAACTACAGCGAGTCGGCAACCATACAGACCCTCAACCTCTCCTTCTACCCCACCGAACGCGGCCCCTACAACCTCGACGCCACCGACATCGACGACGAGGGCAACCTCCTCTATCCGGAACGCCGCTGGGGCGGCATCATGCGGCGCCTCGACAACACTAACTTCGAGCAGAGCAACATCGAGTACGTGCAGTTCTGGCTACTCAACCCCTTCCTCGACCCCGAGAACCCCAACACCGAAGGAGGCGACCTCTACCTCAACTTCGGCGAAGTGAGCGAGGACATACTCAAGGACGGGCTCAAAAGCTACGAGAACGGCATACCCTACGACGGCAACGACCAGTACCTCGAAAACACCGTCTGGGGACGCGTGTCGCGCCAGAACTCGCTCACATACAGCTTCGACAACGCCAACGGCGCCCGCCTCGTGCAGGACGTGGGCCTCGACGGGCTGCCCAACGAGATGGAGTACGACCACTCCAGCTACGCCGACTATCTCACCCGCCTGCGCCAGCGCCTCTCGCCGTCCGCCCTCGAGCGCATGGAGGCCGACGCGTTCTCGCCCCTCAACGACCCTGCCGGAGACAACTATCACTTCTACCGAGGCTACGACTACGACGAGCAGCGCCTCGGCGTGCTCGAACGCTACAAGCGCTACAACGGCGTGGAGGGCAACTCGCTCAATCCCGACGAAGCCTCCGACCCTCTCTATCAGTCGGCCAAAAGCGGCCCTGACGTGGAGGACATCAACCAGAACAACACCCTCAACGAGTACGAGCGCTACTTCCAGTACAAGGTTTCCATCCGCCCCGAGGACCTCGAGGTGGGCAAGAACTACATCACCGACAAGCAGGTGTCGCTCCAGCGCACCGTCGATGGAAAGGATCTCCAGGTGGAGTGGTACCAGTTCAAGATTCCTCTGTCAGACTACGAGCGCGTCGTCGGCTCCATACGCGACTTCTCCACCATTCGCTTCGCCCGCATGTTCATGACAGGCTTCAAGGCCGTCACCCACCTGCGCTTCGCCTCCCTCGAGCTCGTGCGCGGCGAATGGCGCCCCTACGACTTCAACCTCAACACCCGAGGCGACGCACCCGCCGAGGGGCAGCTCGACATCTCCGTCGTCAACATCGAGGAGAACTCGCGCCGCGAACCCGTCAACTACGTGCTGCCCCCGCACGTCACCCGCATCACCGACCCCGGCCAGAGCCAGGTGGTGCAGCTCAACGAGCAGTCCATGTCGCTGAAAGTGCTCGACCTCAACCCCGGCGACGCTCGCGCCGTCTACCGCAACACGCAGCTCGACCTCCGAAACTACAAGCGCCTCCAGATGTGGAACCACGCCGAGGCCCTCATCGACAACACCACCAACCTGCGCTCCGGCGACCTCTCCATGATAATCCGACTCGGCTCCGACGTCAAGAACAACTTCTACGAGTACGAGATTCCCCTCGAACTCACCCCGCCGCGCAACGACTACAACACCCACCTGCAGAGCGACCGCTACATCGTCTGGCCCGAGAACAACTTCCTGAACCTCAATCTCGAGGCCCTCGTCGACCTCAAGAAGGAGCGCAACCGCGCCAAGCGCGACGAGCAGGAAGGCGTGGGCTACGCCACTCTATACACCGGACGCGACCCCGACAACGAGCGCAACCGCATGGCCGTGCTCGGCAATCCCACCCTCAGCGACGTCCGCGTCATCCTCATAGGCGTACGCAACAACTCCTCCACCACCAAAAGCGGCACCGTATGGGTCAACGAGCTTAAAGTCACCGACTTCAACGAGGAGGGAGGCTACGCCGCCAAGGCCAATGCCACCCTCGCCGTCAGCGACATTGCCACACTCAACCTCGGCGCGCACATCGAGAGTTCCGGCTTCGGCAACGTGGACCAGAGTCTCAACGAGCGACGACTCGACGACTACCACCAGTACAACGTGGCCGTGCAGGCCGACCTCGGCCGCCTCCTGCCGGAGAAGGCCAAGCTCCGCGCGCCCGTCTACTACTCCTACTCCACCGAGCGCACCACGCCCAAGTACAATCCCCTCGACCAGGACGTACTGCTCGACGACGCCCTCGACGACTGCCGCGACAAGCACGAGCGCGACAGCATCCTCGCCTACGCCGAGGAGTCCACCGTCATACGCAACTTCTCCATCTCCGGACTCAACTTCGGCGTCAAGAGCAAGAAGCCCATGCCATGGGACCCCGCCAACTTCACCATCAACTTCTCCTACAGCAAGCAGACGAAGAAGGACCCCACCACCGAGTACGAGTACACCAACGACTACCGCGGCTCGCTCGTCTACTCCTACGCGCCCTACTTCAAGCCCTTCAAGCCCTTCAAGAACATCAAGAGCAAGAACAAGAACGCACGCTTCCTGCGCGAATGGGAACTGAACTGGCTCCCCACCAGCATCAACTTCAACACCAACATGAGCCGCTACTACTACGAGCAGCAGACGCGCTCCGAAATAGACCAGATGTTCCAGCTCCCCGTTTCCGTCAGCAAGAACTTCCTCTGGGACCGACAGCTCAACCTCACCTGGAACATCACCAAGACGCTCTCGCTCAACTTCACGTCCAACACCTCGGCGCGCATCGAGGAGACCGTCGGCGCCGTCAACCGCCGCCTCTTCCCCGACAAATACCGCGAGTGGCGCGACACCGTGTGGCAGTCAATCCTCTCCATGGGCACGCCCTGGAGCTACAACCAGACATTCAACGCGCAGTACAAGGCACCCTTCTCGCGCATTCCCGCCCTCGACATGCTCTCCGGCAACATCGCCTACAACGCCACCTACCGCTGGGACCGCGGCGCCGAAGTGGACGGCGTGCGCCTGGGCAACAGCATCGGCAACCAGTCGTCATGGACCGGCGACGGACGCCTCAACTTCGAGAACATCTACAACAAGATTCCGCTGCTCAAGCGCATCAACCAGCGCTTCGCCAACAAGCGCCCCGCGCAGCAGCGACAGCGCAAGCCCAAGAAATTCGAGCGCACCTACCAGCTCAAGCCCGACACGAGCCTCGTCATCAAGCACAACCTGCGCACCGGCAAGATTCGCGTGTCCGCAACGACCGTCGACGGCAAGCCCTTCGCCGTGAAGACGCGCCCCGTCGACCAGAACTCCGTCGAGGTGCTCACCCGCGGCGACGGCACCAACATCAAGTTCACCGTCTCCGAAGTCATCAAGGAGGAGAAGAACTTCTGGAAGGAACTCGGCGACTACTCCCTGCGCCTTGCCATGACCCCGCGCAACATAAGTGTGCGCTACCGCGGCACACGCTCGCTGACGCTCCCGCTGTACTCGCCGGGCATAGGCAACGTCTTCGGCCAGAGCCTCAGCTACGGCCCCATGGCTCCCGGCCTCGACTTCGCATTCGGCTTCGCCGGCCGCGACTACATCGACAAGGCCCTCGACCGTCACTGGCTCATAACCGACGACGGACAGACGTCGCCCGCCCTCTGGAGCAACGGCAAGGAGCTCAACATCGAGGCCACGCTCGAACCCTTCAAGGGCTTCAAGATACAGCTGACGATGAACCGCACCGACAACCGCACACAGCAGGTGCAGTTCATGTACGCCGACATGCCCACAAGCTACAACGGCTCCTACACCAAGACCCACATGGCCCTGGCCACCGCCCTCGCGTCCTCCAGCGCCAAGGACGGCTATGCCAGCAAGGCATTCACGCAGTTCATCGACAATATCCCCGTGGTGCGCGACCGCGTCGAGGCGCAGTACCTCGGCACCACCTACCCCGACGCCGGCTTCATCCGCGGCACCGCCCAGGCCGGCGCGCAGTTCTCGCCCGAGGTCGGCACCGTCAGCACCACCAGCAGCGACGTGCTCATCCCCGCCTTCATTGCCGCCTACTCCGGCAAGAGCGCCAGGGACATCTACCTCGACCCGTTCCCCTCGTTCAAATACGTGCTGCCCAACTGGCGCGTCACCTACGACGGCTTCATCAACCTCGGACGCATGCGCGACATCTTCAAGACCTTCACCGTCTCGCACGCCTACCAGTGCACCTACTCCGTCGGCTCCTACGGCTCATATCTGAACTGGATCAGCGCAGACGGCGAACGCCTCGGCTTCACCCTCGACGAGCTCACCGGGCGCCCCATCCCGTCCTCACCCTTCAACATCTCGTCCGTAGCCATCACCGAGCGCTTCGCTCCCCTCATCGGCCTCAACGCCACGCTCAAGAACGACCTCCGCGTCAACATCGAGTACAAGGACCAGCGCACACTCACCCTGAACACCTCGGCCGGACAGGTCGTCGAGGCATCGCAGCGCGGACTCACCATCGGCGCCGGCTACAAAATCGTGGGATTCAACACCGTGCTGAAGATGAAGGGCACGCAGACGGGCGTCAGCAACGACCTCACCCTCAACGCCGACTTCACCCTCAACCACAACAGCGCGCTCATACGCCGCATCGAGGCCAACTACACGCAGCCCACCAGCGGCACAAACAGCTGGCGCCTCAACTTCACGGCAAACTATGTGCTGAGCAAACGCGTGACCCTCGCCGCATACTTCGAGCATCAGGTCAACAACCCCATCGTCACCACAAGCTCCTACCCCACCACCAACACAAGCTACGGCCTGAGCTTCAACCTCTCGCTATCCCGATAAGCGCGAACAGCCGGCGGCGCACCAGGTCCACCGCCATGCACGCAGCGTAGATAGCAGCCATTGCGGCAAGCATCAGCAGCGAGAACTCCCACAGCGGCAGCGCATCCCACGCGGCAGCCGAGGCACGCTTTATCACCCCGCCCCATATCAGTGGATTCTTGTGGATAAGATACACGGCAAAGGCGCCGGAAGCCATGCGGTTGACGAAGGCCGACCGGAACTCCATGCCCCTGAACAGCATGAACAGCGCCACCGTGGCCACGAGTACAAAAGGCGAATTATAGGCGTACGCGCGCGGCAGGTCGTAGCACGCGTCTGCGACGATACACAGCGTTGCCGCCACGAACACCACGGCAGACACCCTGCGGCGAGGCCGACGCCCGAAACGGCGCACATAGCGCGCCACGGCATACACCAACACAAGCTGCCATGCTGTATACCCCGTAGGGTTGAACGCGCGGCCCCACCACCAGCCGGCCCACACCGTGAGCAACGCCGAGAGCGCGAGCAGCCACGCATACTGTCTGCGGCCGAGCGAGTCGAGCCCCGCGTTCAGCACCGGGCTGACAATCATCAGCAGGAAATAGGCCGGCACATACCACAGGTCGGTATGCGTCAGCACCAGCCAGCTCTCCGCCCAGCCCTGCCACGTGAAGCTGCCCGCCAACGGAGCAAGCACGGAATAGATACCCACCGAATAGAACGCACACATAAGCAGGAATCGCACCGCGCCGCGCACCGTAAGCCGTATCCCGAAGTATCCCGAAATCATCGTGAAGCAATTCACGCCCGTAATGGCAAGCGCCTCCACCGCGAGGCGCCACCAGTCGCGCGCCGTCGCCCCGGCCGGATTGCCGCCGAGGTCGGGCAGACCGAGCGACGCACCGTCAAGATGCACCGCAAGCACCATCATCATGCTCACGATGCGCAGCAACTCCATGTTGCTCTGCCTCTCTCTCTGCTTATCCATAAAGCGAAATTACACTTTTTTCATGAAATCTTTGCAAAAACCGAAAAAGAATCGTAACTTTGCACTCGCAATCCACCGATGGTACCTTGGTCCGAGTGGTTAGGCAACGGTCTGCAAAACCGTGTACAGCGGTTCGATTCCGCTAGGTACCTCCAAAAACCCCGACTCCGTCGGGGTTTATTTTTTATATACATCCCATCCCCCCACGTGTAGGGATGCACGCTCGTGCATCCGCCCCCGAAAATCCTCGAAAAAAGGTTATAACACTACAACCTTTTTCGAGATTTTTCATTATCTTTGTAGGCAATAATAATGCCTATCGTCCATGAAATATCTCAACCTCAATAAAGCGCTGGCCGCATGGCAGGATATACAGCCCTTATCTGAAAAAGACAGGGACAGACTAAGCCGCCGTTTTACCGTGGACTTCAATTATAATAGCAACCACATCGAGGGTAACACTTTGACCTACGGGCAAACTGAAATTTTGCTCCTGTTCGGCAAAGTTATCGGAGAAGCAGATGTGCGTGACGTGCAGGAAATGACAGCAAGCAACGTCGGCCTGCGAATGATGACTGAGGAAGCGGCAGTTAAAGAAATCCCATTGACGCAGAACTTTATACGTACGCTGCATAAGACTCTTTTACGCGAGGATTACACTGTCTACCGTAATTTGCCGGGCGGAGTTCAGTCAAGCTATGTGATACATGCAGGGCAATATAAAACAAGACCTAACAGCGTTATCACAAGATATGGCGACAGATTTGAGTACGCTTCTCCGGAGGAGACTCCCGGACTTATGGCTGATTTGGTTGACTGGTACAATAATGCTGAACAGGAAGGAAAATTATCGCCGGTAGAGTTGGCCGCATTGTTCCATTACCGATATATCCGTATCCATCCCTTTGAAGATGGCAACGGCCGTATTGCCCGATTGATGGTAAATTACATTCTCGCTCGACACAACTATCCCATGATTGTAGTCCGTAGTCGCAAGAAAAGTGATTATTTAGAAGCGCTCCATCAGGCCGACCTTGACGTTGGTCCGGTGCCGGGCGATGGTGCACATGCAGCGATCAGCGACATACGCCCGTTCCTGAAGTTCTTCAACGAATTGGTTGCAACTGAGGTATACAACGATGTATTGTTTATAAGCGAAAGAAACGAAAACGTCTGGTGGTATGATGGAGAGAGAATATCTTTCCGCACACCAAACTACACTAAGATATTGAATGCCATGCGCAGCTGCCCGGCGCTGACATTGACCGATATGAGGAAAGAAACCGGAATCAGCATTACAGCTATCCAAAAACTGCTGGATAAGCTTATTTCAAAGAATTACGTTGAACGCGCTGAAAAGGACGGCAGCTGGAGAGTATTCCTCACGCAATAACATTTGTAAAGTTCCCCTCTTACCTATTCCCTATAAACTATAAACTAAAACGGAAGCCCGCGGAGCGCGGCGGGCAATTTTCAGCCCATGCGTGAGGAGGCTTAGCCGACGAGCCATGGGATAGGAGACCACCATCCTCCACGCGCCGAGCTCCGGCAGGATGCGATGGCGCGTGCTTGCGGACCTTGGTCCCGGCTCACACCGACGGCTCCACGGACTAACGTCCGAAAAGGCGCAGCGGCACATCCTGCCGGATCTTGCTGCGCAGGTATTTGGCACCCCGTTACCCATGGCTCGTCAGCTTCGCCTCCTCACGCATGGGCTGAAAAATGCCCACCCGCTTCGCGGGCTCCCTATGCCGTATATTGCATCGATAACACTATCAAAAGCTCCTCACTTGTAGGGACGCACGGCTCGTGCGTCCATCTCTAATGTATTGATGAACAGATGATTATCCGCCGTATGGCGGGTTGCACCGCACTTGCTTGTGGCCGCAGGCCGCCCCCCTCTTACCTCTAAACTCTCAACTATAAACTAAATCTCGACTATCTCCACCTCGTGCAGGCGCAGGCGGGCCTCCAGATAGCGCGACAGCTCCTCGCGGCGCACCTTCGGCAACGGCTGCGCCAGACGCACCAGAGCCACGTTGACGGTGTCAAGCCGTCCGTTTTCCGTCGTGGCGAAGACGGCGCGCGTCACTGCCATGTCCGTCACCTGCGGGAACACCACTGCCAGCTCGGGAGCAATGGCGCCGCTTACGGTGTCGTTTTGTTCGCGGTACACGAGCACCGCGCGCAGAGAGTCGATGGTCTGCTGCTTCTGCGCGAGCGCCGCCTGCGTCAGCTCGTATACATCGCGCACGGAGTTGCCCTCCAGGTCCTTCTGCGAGAGCACCGGACTGCTGTCCTGCACTATGTTGAGCGTGGCGCCCGTGAGGCCGTAATCGGCGAGTTTGGCGCTGAGGGCAAGCTGGAGCGAGTCCTGCGGCAGCCGGGTGCCTATCAGGGTTATATCGAGAGTGCCGTGGCCGCTGTGCCACTGCGTGTCGCTCGTAAGCACGTGCGTGGAGGGGAAATTGCACTGCTCGCTGACGAAGCGTCCGGCATTGATTTGGAAACGCGACTCACGCAGCATGTTGTAGGTCAGATAGATGCTTGGCAGCAACGTCAGCACGGCCACCACGAGCACGATGTGACGCACGCGGCGCGCACGGTTCACGTCGGTCACCGGCACATGCTTATACTTCATCAGCTTGACCCCGATGTACGTCGCCAGACAGATGTATATGGAGTTGATAAGGAACAGGTAGAACGCACCGAAGAAGTAGTTCAGCTGCCATGTGGCGAGGCCGTAGCCCGCCGTACACAGCGGCGGCATGAGAGCCGTGGCTATGGCGACACCCGGAATGACGTTGCCCTTACTGCGCGAGCCTATGGCGAAGATACCGGCACCGCCGCCTATAAACCCTATGAGCACATCGTAGATGGTGGGCGACGTGCGCGCCAGCAGCTCGCTGTGGTTCTGCCCCACGGGCGAGATCATGAAGTAGATGGTCGACGCTATCACGGAGAATCCGGCGGCCATCGTGAGATTGCGCAGCGAACGGCGCACCAGGTCGAAATCCTGAATTCCGATGCCAAGGCCTATACCGATGATAGGACCCATCAGCGGCGAGATAAGCATGGCGCCGATGATGACGGCCGTAGAATTGGTGTTCAGGCCCAGCGACGCGATGAATATGGCGAGGATGAGAATGAGCATGTTGGTGCCGCGGAACGACACGCCCTCGCGGATGGAGGCCTCGGCCTCCTGCTGGCTCACGAGGTAGCCCGACAGGCTGAAATACTCCACCATCAGGGCCTTGATGCTGCTTATAGGGTGTTTCATAATTTATCTTCAGAGAGTTCTATCGACACGGGGCAGTGATCGCTGCCCTCGATTTCGCTGTGTATGGTCGCGGCTGTGACGCAATCCGCGATGCGGCGGCTCACGAGGAAGTAGTCGATACGCCAGCCTACGTTCCTCTCCCTCGCCCGCATGCGGTAGCTCCACCAGGAGTAGGCGCCGCAGTCGTCGGGATGCAGCAGGCGGAAGGTATCCACCAGTCCGCACTCCGAGAGCAGGGTGCCGAACGCGGCGCGCTCCTCGTCGCTGAAGCCCGCGCTGAAATGATTGTCGGCCGGACGCGCCAGGTCTATATCGTTATGGGCCACGTTGAGGTCGCCGCACACCACCACGGGCTTCTCCGCATCGAGGCGGCGCAGATAGTCGCGGAAATTCGCTTCCCACTCCAGCCGGTAAGGCAGACGCACGAGCTCGCCCTGCGAATTGGGCGAATACACATTTACGAGATAGAACGTCCCCATGTCGAGCGTGAGCACGCGCCCCTCGTTGTCGAAGTCTCCCCTTTCCACAGCCAGAGGCTCGCGCCGAGTGGCCGTGGCGGTTCCGCTGTAGCCGCGGCGCTCTGCCGAGTTCCAGTACAGCGAGTACCCTCCGTCGTCCAGCGTGTGCGTCATCTGTTCGGGCTGCATTTTGGTTTCCTGTACGCACACGGCGTCCGCGTCAAGAGCATATATCGTCTCCTTGAAGCCCTTTCCGAGCACAGCCCGGAGGCCATTGACATTCCACGACACTAATTTCATAATCTAATCTGTTTTAGAGGGTATTTAGAGGGTATTTTTTATGCAGGGTCGAGCGACAGCATCGTGTCGAGTATGCCTACGGCTGCTTCCACCGTGACTACCGAACGGATGGCGAAGCTGCGGCGGCTGCCGTTCTCGCGGATGCGCACACGGTCGGTGTTCAGTTGCAGATAGCGCACAAGGCGCCCGAACATCGCGCTCTGATAGTAGGCCACATTGTCGTCGCCCACGAAGTAGAGGTACATGGCGCCCTGCTTCAGCGCCACCTTCTCTATGCCCAGACGGCGGGCCAGGCGGCGCAGGTGCGGTATGCGCAGCAGCTCGGCCGTCTCCGGCGGTATCTTGCCGAAGCGGTCGACCAGCCGTTCGGCGAAGGCCCGCAGCTCGCTCTCGCGCTCTATGCTGTCGAGCTCGCGGTAGAGGGCTATGCGCTCACCCTCCTGCGGCACATACGTGGCGGGCAGCAGCAGCTCGAGGTCGGTCTCCACAGTGCAGTCGGCCACGAAGTCGTCCGAGCCGTCGTTCTCGCCGCCGGCCGTGGAGGTCTCAGCCTTGACCGCGTCGGCAAACTCCTGCGTGCGCAGCTCCGTGACGGCCTCCTTGAGTATCTTCTGATAGGTCTCGTAGCCCAGGTCGGCGATGAAGCCGCTTTGCTCGGCGCCGAGCAGATTGCCAGCGCCGCGTATGTCGAGGTCCTGCATGGCTATGTGTATGCCCGAGCCGAGGTCGGAGAAACTCTCGATGGCCTGGAGGCGGCGGCGCGCCACATCGCTAAGGGGCAGACCCGGAGGCACAAGCAGATAGCAGAACGCCTTGCGCGAGCTGCGGCCCACACGCCCGCGCAGCTGATGCAGCTCGCTGAGGCCGAAGTTCTGGGCGTTGTTGACGATGATGGTATTCACGTTAGGCATGTCGATGCCGCTTTCCACTATGGTGGTCGCCAGCAGCACGTCGTAGTCGTGGGCCACGAAGTCGGCTATCGTCTTCTCCAGCTTCTCGGGAGGCATCTGTCCGTGGGCAACGACGGTGCGCGCGTCCGGCACGAGGCGCTTCACCATGTTCTCAAGCTCGTACAGGCCCTCTATGCGGTTGTTGATGACGAATATCTGGCCGCCGCGCGCCATCTCGAAGTTGACGGCCTCGGCCACGATGTCGTCGCTGCGCGAGTTGACGGATGTCACTATCGGGTGGCGGTTGGCCGGCGGAGTGGTGATGGACGAGAGATCGCGCGCGCCCATCAGCGAGAACTGGAGGGTGCGCGGTATGGGTGTCGCGCTCATGGTCAGGGTGTCGACGCTCACCTTCAGCTGCTTGAGTTTCTCCTTGACGGCCACGCCGAACTTCTGTTCCTCGTCCACGACGAGCAGCCCCAGATCCTTGAACTTTACGGACTTGCCTATCAGTTTGTGCGTGCCTATGATTATGTCTATCTTGCCCGCGGCGAGGTCGTCGAGTATAGCCTTCGTCTCCTTGGCCGACCGCGCCCGCGAGAGGTAGTCCACCCGCACCGGGAAATCGGCCAGACGCTGGCTGAATGTCTGGTAATGCTGGTAGGCGAGCACTGTCGTCGGCACGAGCACCGCGGTCTGCTTGCCGTCGGTCGCGGCCTTGAACGCGGCGCGGATGGCGATCTCGGTCTTTCCGAAGCCCACGTCGCCGCATATCAGGCGGTCCATCGGGCGCTCGCTCTCCATATCGGCCTTCACGGCCTGCGTGGCCGTCAGCTGGTCGGGCGTGTCCTCGTATATGAACGATGCCTCGAGTTCATGCTGCAGATAGCTGTCGGGTGCGAACGCGTGGCCCTTCTGCTGCTTGCGCTCGGCATAGAGGCGTATGAGGTCGCGCGCTATGTCCTTGAGCTTGCTCTTGGTGCGCTCCTTCATTCGCGCCCAGGCGCCGGTGCCTATGCGGTTGACCTTCGGCGGTTCGCCCTCCTTGCCGCGGTACTTGGCGAGCTTGTGCAGCGCGTGGATGCTCACGAAGATGATGTCGTTGTTGGCGTACACCAGCTTTATCATCTCCTGCGTGCGGCCGCCCACGTCGGTGCGCAGCAGTCCGGCGAAGCGGCCTACGCCGTGGTCCACGTGTACTATGTAGTCGCCCGGTTCTATCTGTCCCAGTTCCTTCAGCGACAGGGCCATGCGACCCGACCGCGCGCGGTCGCTCTTGAGAGTGTACTTGTGGAAGCGGTCGAAAATCTGATGGTCGGTGAAGACGCACGTGCGCGTGGCGTGGTCCACGAAGCCCTCGTGCAGCGTGCCGTCCACGGCCGTGAAGGCGATGTCGTCGCCGCGGTCGGCGAAGATGGCGCGCAGGCGCTCGAACTGGTGCTCGTTGTCGCTGAGGATGCACAGCGTGTAGCCGTCGGCGAGCAGTTTGCCGAACGACTCGGCTATCAGGTCGAAATTCTTATGGTATATGGCCTGCGGCGTACACTCGAAGCCTATCGCCGCCTTCGTTCCGGCGGCCACGTCGGCGGCGCCGCTGAGTTCGAGGCGCGGCAGACGTTCGTAGCAGGCGGCGAAGCGCACGGCGTCCACTACATTGCTGAGTGCGTCGGCCTCGCCCTCGCCGGTGATTACCGCCGCCTCGGCAGGCGTTTCGGAGGCCACGGCCGCCACGCGCTCGGCCACGAAGGTGGTGGAGCGCACGGCCACGAGCGTGTCCGGCACCATGAATTCGAGCAGGGAGCTGCCGCCGTCGCCGGAAGACACGTTGGCCGTGACACGCACCTCGTCGAGCTTGCGCTCGCTGAGCTGCGTCTCCACGTTGAACTCGCGCACACTGTCTATCTCGTCGCCGAAGAAGTCGATGCGGTAGGGCAGCTCGTTGTTGTAGGGGTAGATGTCGAGGATGGAGCCGCGCACGGCGTACTGGCCGGGCTCGTACACATAATCCTCGTGGCGGAAGCCGTTGTCGCGCAGCCAGCGCTGCGTGTCGGTGATGTCCACCGTGGCGCCCACCCGCAGGCTCAGCGTGTGCTCGTCGAGCGACTGCGCGCTCGCCACCTTCTCGGCCAGCGCCTCGGGGTAGCTCACCACGAAGCGCAGCGTACCGGCGGCTATGCGCTGCAGGGCCTCCACGCGCAGGATGCGGCTGGGCTCGTCGGGCTGGCCGTACTTTATGTCGCGCTTGTAGCCCGACGGCAGCATGGCCACGGCCTGCTCGCCGCACAGCCGCACGAGGTCGAAATACAGATAGCCGGCATCGTCAAGCGAGTCGCCAACAACGAGCACCGGCCCCTGCTGACGCGGCATGGTGGCGAGGAGCACGGCCGGAGCCGAACCCGCCAGGCCGTAAGCCGTGGCATGGCCCGTCTTCAGCGCCGCCTTCAGGGCTTTAGCCCTGGCGGGCGTCATGAATTTGGCTGTAATGTCTGAGAGCTGCATGGCTGTGCGTCAGGGTTTCAGGCTCTTGCCTTTGGGCAGGAGCAGGTCGCGGTAGCGGTCGGGGTTGTGAAGCAGGGCGCGGGCGGAGTCGGCCACGGCATCGCGGCGCAGCGCGCGGCGCACCTGGTCGGCCTCGGAGAAGTAGCGCTGGCCTATCTCCACATCCAGAAGGTCTACGATGTCCTCGCGGTTGTGGTCGAGGTCATGGTTCAGGTCGTGGCGCAGCAGAGTGTCGAGGCGCGCGAACTGTGCGGCCACGCTGTCGTTCATGTAGCCCTCGCGCACGGCGGCCTCACGCAGGAGCTTCAGGCCGCTTTCGCACACCTTGTCGTAGTTGAAGCGCGCGGGGTCGATGAATTTCTTGAAGTCGGCGAAAATACTGTCGTCCACCTCGAAGCTGTCGGGCAAGCCTATGCCGTCGGGGTGCCCGGCGGCGTAGCGCGTGGCGTAGTCAAACACCCAGTTGTCGGCTATCAGGTTGTAGATAAGGCGGTTCATATCCTTAGGCTCGACCTTGAAGTCGGGCGTGATGCCGCCGCCGTCGCGCACCTCGCGTCCGAGGCGCGTGTGGTAGACGGTGGTGAGGCTGTCGGGAATGCGCGTCACGTTGCCGCGTTCGTCGCGGTGGCTGTAGTCAATGGCCTGTATGAGGCGTCCGCTGGGGATGTAGTAGCGCCCCGTCGTCACCTTCATGTAGCCGCCGTAGGGCACGGGGCGCCCTGTCTGCACCAGCCCCTTGCCGTAGCTGCGCTCGCCGAGGATGACGGCGCGGTCGAGGTCCTGGAGCGAGCCGGCCACGATTTCCGACGACGATGCAGTGCCGCCGTCGGTGAGCACCACCAGCGGCACGCGGCGCGCCTGCGGCTGCTGCGTGGTCTTGTACACTTTCTCGTTCTGCGCGTCGCGTCCGCGCGTGCGCACTATCTCGGTACCCTTGTCGACGAAGTTGCCGGCCACCTGCACGGCGCTCTCCAGCAGGCCGCCGCCGTTGCCGCGCAGGTCGATGATGATGCCGCGCAGACCCGGCGTGCGCATGATTTCGGCCACGGCGTCGCGCACCTTGCCGGCCGTCTTCTCGCTGAAGGTGGTGATGCGGATGTAGCCGGTGCTGTCGGCGAGCACGCCGGCGTAGGGCACGGGGTCGACCTTGATGACACCGCGCACGATGTCGAAGGTCAGCAGCGAGTCCTCGGCGTAGGGACGGCGCACATCCACCACGACGTGCGTGCCGGCCTGGCCGCGCAGCCGCTTGCTCACCTCGCTGATGTCCATATCGGGCCCCACGGTGTCGCCGTTGATGCGCAGGATGCGGTCGCCGTGGCGCACGCCGGCGCGGCGCGACGGCGAGTTCCACTGCGGCTCCGTGAAGAGCACCTCCCGGCCGCGGCGCTGGATGGTGCTGCCCACGCCACTGAACTGGCCCGTGCTGATGCTCAGCAGCTTGTCCTCCTCGTCGGCCGGGTAGTACTCCGTGTAGGGGTCTATCTCGGAGAGCATGGCGTCTATGGCCGTGCGCATCGAGCCGGTGGCGTCGATGGTGTCGACGTAGTTCGTCTGCAACTCCTTGAAGAGGCTGTTGAAGATGATGAGGTTGCGCGACACTTCCGACTTGTTGCTGCGGGTGGTCGCGGCGCTGGCCGAGGCGAGAAGCATGCCTGAGGCGGCAAGTATGAGCAGGAGTTTCTTCATTGTGGTAAGATGTCAGGGCTGTGCGTCGCCCAGTGTTGTGCGTGATGCTGTGATTTCGCGCCCGAGGAAGACCGAGGCCTTGCGGGCGAAGGAATCGGCGTCGTCGGTGGTGAGATAGCGCGTGACGCCTCCGCGGGTGACGGCGGCGTCGATGTCGGGGTGGCGCCGCAGATAGTCAACGAGGCTCGCGGCCACGATGGGTCCCTGGCTCACCACCTCTATGCCTTCGGGCACGGCGGCGCGAATGGCCGGGTAGAGCAGCGGATAGTGCGTGCAGCCCAGGATGATGGCGTCGATGCGCGGATCGCGCCGCAGGAGCCTGTCCACGGCCTCGCGCACGAACCACACTGCGCCCTCCGAGCCGGCATAGCCGTTCTCCACTATCGGCACCCACATGGGCGCGGCCTCGGCCACGACGCGGAAGCCGGGATGCAGCTTCTCCACCTCGATGTCGTAGCTGCCGGAAGCCACTGTGCCAGGTGTGCCCAGGATGCCCACCACGCCCGTGCGCGACATCGACCCTACGGCCTCGGCCGTGGGACGTATGACGCCGAGCACGCGGCGGTCGGGAGCCAGCGTGGGCAGGTCTCGCTGCTGGATGGTGCGCAGAGCCTTGGCCGACGCCGTGTTGCAGGCGAGAATCACCAGCGGGCAGCCCATGCCGAAGAGATGGCGCACGGCCTCAAGGGTGAAGCCGTAAACGGCGTCGAACGCGCGCGTGCCGTAAGGCGCGCGCGCGTTGTCACCGAGATATACGAAATCGGCATCGGGCAGTGCCTGCTGCAGATGAGCAAGCACCGTAAGCCCTCCGAAGCCCGAGTCGAATACCCCTATGGGGCCTGGCGTAAGACCGAACATCAGCCGATGCGCTCGCGGATGGCCGCGGTTTCGGCCTCATAGCCGGGCTTGGCCAGCAGGGCGAACATGTTGCGCTTGTAGGCCTCCACACCGGGCTGGTTGAAGGGGTTCACGCCCAGAATGTAGCCGCTGATGCCGCAGGCAGCCTCAAAGAAGTAGATGAGGGCGCCGAGATTGGCCTCGTCGATGCGGTCAATGGTGACCTGGATGTTGGGCACGCCGCCGTCCACATGGGCCAGGCGTGTGCCCAGCTCGGCCATCTTGTTCACCTCGTCTACGCGCTTGCCGGCGAGGAAGTTGAGGCCGTCGAGGTTTTCGGCGTCGGTGGGTATGCGCAGCTCGTGGTCGACATTGGCCACGGAGATTACAGTCTCGAAGATGGTGCGCTCGCCTTCCTGAATCCACTGACCCATGGAGTGCAGGTCGGTGGAGAAGTCGACTGATGCGGGATAGATGCCCTTGTGGTCCTTGCCTTCGCTCTCGCCGTAGAGCTGCTTCCACCACTCGCCGAAGTAGTGGAGACGCGGGTTGAAGTTGACGAGAATCTCTATCTTCTTGCCGCTGCGGTAGAGGGCGTTGCGCGTGGTGGCATACACTTCGGCGCTCTTGTCGCTGCCGGCGAGCATGGCCTGCTGGCGTGCGCGCGCACCCTCCACGAGAGCCTTGATGTCGAGGCCGGCGACGGCGATGGGCAGAAGGCCTACGGGAGTGAGCACGGAGAAGCGGCCGCCCACGTTGTCGGGAATGACGTAGGTGGTGTAGCCCTCGTTGTCGGCCAGAGTGCGCAGCGCGCCGCGCTTGGCGTCGGTGATGGCTACGATGCGGCGTGCGGCGGCCTCCTTGCCTGCGGCAGCCTCAAGCTGAGCCTTGAGCAGACGGAAAGCGATGGCGGGCTCGGTGGTGGTGCCGCTCTTGCTGATGACGATGACGCCGAACTGCTTACCCTCCAGGTACTGCTGGAGCTGGGCGAGATAGTCCTCGCTGATGTTGTGGCCGGCGAAGACCACACGGGGCTTTGTCTCCTCGAAGGGGTTTGTCATGGCCTCGATCACGGCCTTGGCGCCGAGATAGCTGCCGCCGATGCCGACCACCACTACGACCTCGCACTCGCTGCGCAGACGCGCGGCAGTGGCGTTGATGTCGTCGATGAGGGAATTGTCGATTTCCTCGGGCAGATGGATCCAGCCCAGGAAGTCGTTGCCCTCGCCCGTGCCCTCGACAAGAGTACGGACGCTGTTGCGCACTTCAGTGGCCATCGCTTCTACGGCGCGCTCGCTCACGGTGCCGAGAGCGTCGTCTATATTTACGCGGATATTGCTCATAACAGATATGGTGAATTTGGTTATCTTTATAACGCACAAAGGTAAGAAAAAGCCCACACACATCAAAATTCATTATCTTAAAATGCGCTAAATCGGACGCAATATTGGTATATTTGTCCGATTGTTTTTGCCCGCACCGTCAAAACCTCTAATTTTGTGTTGTAATCATAGAACATGACATTATGATTCACCCATTACGCTATGAAATTTATCCTATCATCCATCATATTCATCACAGCCCTTGCGGCCACACCCTGCGCTGAAGCCGCAGACACGCCCCGCGTGGTGCCATACACCACTGACGGAACGCCTACCCTGGTTTACACCCCAGATCCCGACTCGCTGCGGGCATCGGCCGCCATTGTGACGGATTACTGCGCGGAAATCGACCACAGCCTCGACAGCCATACACCAGTATCGCCCTACGAACTCCCGTATTCATGGACCGGCAGCACGCCCGACTGGCACCGCCTGTGGCTCAATACGGCCGTATACGCCGGCGCCATGGTGGGTACACTCGGCGTGCTCGAATGTCTGCCGGAAGACGCCACGAGCTGGAACCGCGCCGAAATCCGGAACGTGCCGATGTTCAAGCGCTGGTACCGAAACGTCATCAAGAAAGGCATAGCCTGGGACAAGGACAACTGGATCTTCAACTACGTGATGCACCCCTACGCCGGAGCCGTCTACTTCATGTCGGCGCGCTCGTGCGGCTTCAATTTCTGGCAGTCGATGCTGTACTCGTCGCTCATCAGCAACGTCTTCTGGGAATTCGGCATCGAGGCGTTCATGGAGCGACCCTCCATTCAGGACTGCATAGTCACCCCCGGCATAGGCAGCCTCATAGGCGAGGGCTTCTACCGCCTGAAGCGCAAGCTCGTGGAGGACGACTATCGGCTGTGGGGCTCGAAGGTGGCAGGCAATATCGTGGCCTTCTTCATCGATCCCGTCAACGAGGTGCTGGGTCTGTGCATAGGCAATCCCGCGCGCGCCGAAGCCGCCCGCAGGCGCGGCGTGCAGTCATCGCTCCTGCCGTCCTCCGTCGGCGGCGCTCCGGGTTTCACATTCACCTGCACGTTCTGAGCCTGCGTCCTCCCTCAGCTCGTCGAGCGAGATGCCAGCGCGGCGCTCGGTATTGTCGATGAGCCACCGCCGCGCTATGCGCGCCCAGCGCGAGCCGCAGCACGACGCCTCGTTCTCCAGCATCGATAGCGCCTGCCACAGACACACGGCCGCAGCCACCACGCGCACCAGGTCCATATGCCAGTCGGGATCGAGTATCACCGTCTGCACAGCTCTCGCCATCAGAAGCAACGCATACACCCTGCACAGCGTCGACAGCATGACGCCGAGACGCGCCGACCGCGCCACTCCCTGCGTGCGGCGCCTCCCTTTCATGGCCGCCGCGCGCCTCCCCAGACGCCACGCCGTAGCCGTCTCGCCAATCACCATCAGCGTACACACCGAAGCGTAAGGTATCACCGGCAAAGCCACTCCCAGCATCACTCCTCCGAATGCCGAGAAAATAGTCTTGAATGCCGCTATCACATCGTGGTTCATAATCTCCTCCTCTTTTTTTGGCACAAAGTTAATACACGAACAGGGGGGTTGAATGTAGTTTTTGTACTTACCCCCTAAATTTTTTTTATAAAAAAACCGTATATTTGCCGGACCAAACACATTCCCATGAAAAAGACATCCGTTCTTCTCGCCCTCGCGCTCACCGCCGCTTCGGCCGGCGCCGCCGGCAGCATCGACTGGCAGACCCTGGGCAACCGTACCAATGACAATGGCCGTGGATCTCACATTCAGCGTTTTACGGTAGTTCCCGATGGTGCCGAAGGCTTTGCTTTCTGCATGTTCAAGCGCCCCATGAGCGCTGTCAATCCCGCCGACACGCTGCTGGAGATACTTCCGGGCTACTTCGCCGTCATGTCGCCGCGTCTGGCCGCAGCCGCCCCGGGCGATACGGTAGTAGTCGACATCGAGACCCGCGCGCCGCTGCTCCACGCCTCCTACCGCCCGGACGGCATGCACCTGATAGCGGACGGCCGCCCGGTGCGCTGCCGCACGTCGCGCCACAGCAACACGGAGCGCCCCGACCAGTGGCGCAACGGAGAGAAGGACGGCATGATATACGGCCCCGAGGCATTCGCCGTCAACGACTCGCTGCGCACAGCCCTGCGCCCCGGCCCCTACGGCGGAGTGCCAACCCTTAAGAAACTGACCCTGACCGGCGGCCGCGTCAAGGCCCCGCAGAGCATTGAATACGTGGCCGACGCAGACCAGCGTCCGGCCTACGCCCGCCTGAGGCTGGACGGCGCGCCCGTGCTGCGCATACACACCAACGAGCCCCGCGCACTGCGCCACCTGTTGCGCAAAATCGAGGAAGCCACCGCGCCGGACGGCACCCTGCCCGCCGCGGAGATAGAGGACTGGGCCGACTACCCCTACCGCGGCCTGATGCTGGACGTGGCGCGCAACTTCACCACCGCCCCCGAAGTAAAGCGGATGATGCGCCTTATGGCCGACTATGGCCTGAACGTGCTGCACTTCCACCTCGGCGACGACGAGGCATGGCGCATGGAGACACCCGGCCTGCCTGAACTGACGGCCGTGGGAGCACGCCGCGGATACACGCGCAGCGACGACGTCGACTTCCTCAAGCAGATCTACAGCGGCGACGGCAATCCCGACGCCACCGACACGCCGGCCAACGGCTTCTACACCACCGACGAATTCATAGACCTGATACGCACGGCCGACTCCCTCGGCATCGAAATCATTCCGGAATTCGACGCTCCGGGCCACACCCGCGCGGCCATACGCGCCATGGAGGCACGCCGCCGCCACACCGGCGACGACTCCATGCGCCTGATACACGACGGCGACACCAGCGTCTACAACTCGGCGCAGGACTACCACGACAACGTGCTCAATCCCGCGCTCGAAGGCCCCTACCGCTTCTGGGGCGCCGTGATGGACGGTACGGCCGAACTTTTCCGCCGCGCCGGCGTGCCGCTGCGCACCATCCACATCGGCGGCGACGAGGTGCCCCGCCGGTGCTGGGACGGCAGCAGCGTGGCCCGTGAATTCATGGAGCGCCACGGCATGAAGTCGCAGAGCGAGCTGCACGCCTACTTCGTGGGACGCCTCTCGCGCATGGCCGCCGACCGCGGACTCAGCATAGCGGGATGGCAGGAGGTGGCCGTGGGCCACTCCGAGGCCTACACCGACAGCGTGCGCCCCACCGTGCGCGCCGTCAACTGCTGGCTCCACGCCGGCGACACCGGCCGCCGCATCGCCGAGATGGGATATCCGCTGATTCTCAGCAATGTCAACTATCTCTACTTCGACCAAACCCCGACCACGCACCCCGAAGAGCCCGGCCTGACGTGGGGCGGCCTCGTGGACGAGTTCCGTCCGCTGCACGCCACGCGCAAGCTGCTCTGCGACGCCGACCCGGAGACCCTGAAGAACGTGCGCGGCATATCGTGCCACCTCTTCGCCGAGACCGTGCGCTCGCCGCAGATGGTGCAGCGCTATTTCCTGCCCCGCCTGCTCGGCGCGGCCGAACGCGCCCACCACGCCGAAGCCACCATCTCCGACGAGGAATACTTCGGCAGCATCACCGCCGAAATGCCCCGCTGGGACTCGCTCGGCCTCGACCACCTCATGCGCCAGCCGGGATTGCGGCTGCGCGAGGACGGCCTCGTGGAGATGAACTCGGCCTACGGCGACGGCTACGGCACCATACGCTACACGCTCGACGGCTCGGACCCGACGGAGGAAAGCCCCGCCTACACCACGCCGCTTAAGCCCGCAGGCGCATCGCAGATACGCGCCCGGCTCTTCGCCGGACCGCACGCGCGCAGCGTCGTGAGCATACTATATCTCTGAGACGGCTTATTTTTCAAGGACGGCGAACAATCGGCGGCCGCATGCCGTTATAAAGCCAAAGATATACACCACATTATGGATAACTTCACCTATTATGCCCCCACCCTCTTCGAATTCGGCAGAGGCAGCGAGGAAAAGACCGGAATGCTCACCTATCTGACGGGAGCGCGCCGGATCATGCTTGTCTACGGGCAGAAATACGTCAAGACCAACGGGCTCCTCGACCGTGTGCGCAACTCACTGAGCGCCATAGGCATAGATGTCGTAGAGCTGGGCGGAGTCCAGCCCAATCCCGTCGACACGCTTGTGTACAAGGGAATAGAGCTCGGACGCAACCGCAACATCGACGGCCTGCTCGCCGTGGGCGGCGGCTCCGTCATAGATACCGCCAAGGCCATCGCGGCAGGCATTCCGTACAAAGGCGACTTCTGGGACTTCTTCGCCGGAAAGGCCGTCATAAAGGAAGCCCTGCCCGTGGGTGTGGTGCTCACCATCCCCGGAGCCGGCAGCGAGGGCAGCGGCAATGCCGTCATCACCCGCAGCGAAGGCCTGCACAAGATAAGCCTCCGCACCGACAGCATACTGCGGCCGCGCTTTGCCGTCATCAACCCCGAGCTGACATTCACCCTCACGGCCTGGCAGACGTCGTGCGGAATCGTGGACATGATGAGCCACATCATGGAACGCTACTTCTCCACCACCCGAGGCGTGGAGGTGACCGACCGCCTCGCCGAAGGACTGCTCATGGCTCTCGTGGACGTGGCGCCGAAAGCGCTCGCCGACCCGACCGACTACGACGCCCGCGCCAACATAGAGTGGGCCTCCACCCTGGCGCACAACGGCCTGACCGGCTGCGGCCGCAAGGAGGACTGGACAAGCCACGCGATGGAGCACGAACTCAGCGCCGTCTACGGCGTGACCCACGGCGCGGGCCTTGCAGTCGTGTTCCCGGCATGGATGGCCTTCATGGCGCACCACAAACCATCGAAAGTGGCACAGCTCGGCCGCCGCGTCTTCGGCGTGCAGGCTCCGGACGACCGTTCGGCGGCTATCGAGGCCGTGGCACAGCTGCGGGCGTTCTTCAGCGCCGTGCTGCGCATGCCCCTCACGCTGAAGGCCCTGGGCATAACCGAGCCGGACATCGACCTGCTCGTTGCCAAACTGCACGAAGACAAAGGCGAGGAGATAGGCGGCTACTACCGCCTCACCGCACGCGACACCCGCCAGATATACGAGCTGATGCTCGACGAGACGCAGCGCACCGGCCATCCCGCCGAGTGAGTTGCGCAACAGCAAAAAGAGGCTGTGTCAAAAATTGACGCAGCTTCTTTTTTTCGTATTATATTGTAAAACGACTTGACGATGAGATGAAGCAGGAAATGGTGGATGCAATTGACAGAGACAGTTTTCATCACACTATTTCAGAGCATAGAACAAATTTGTTAGGTTTTTACATGCAGAAACATAACAAATTTCATTATATTTGCACCATGAAATCAATAGAGGTAATATTGCAAAAGATTGAGGACATCGACATCGGTGTCATATTCGGATATTCCGACCTTAATTTACCGACAAATGTACAAAGTGCCTCTCTCATGGCACTAAGCCGTTTGGTGGCAGACGGAACTTTGCGTAAAGTCGGTAAAGGCAGATTCTACAAGCCCGCAATTTCAAGACTTGGAGAAATGCCTCCAATGATTGAAGAACTGACAAAAGATTTACTCTTTAAAGATGGAGAACGCATCGGTTACATTACCGGCATACCGGCTTTCAGTCAGATGGGACTGACAACGCAAATATCATCAAAGATAATAATTGGCGCCAATCAGTACCGTCGGCCTCTTAAACGTGGAGGATATGACATCAATTTTACGACACAGACCAATGAAATCACCGACAATTCTATTCCATTGCTTAGAATACTCGATGCACTTAAATACATAAAGAAGATTCCTGCCGCACTGCCGGATGAAGTCATCAGCAATATTCAAGGACAATTAAAGAGAATGCCAGAGAATGAGCGTGATACCATAATAAAATATGCCATGAAGTACGCACCTTCCGTAAGGGCATTGTTGGGTGCGATATTGGATAACCTTGGCTGCTATTCGAAGGAGCTAAAGAAATCATTGAATCCATTCACTGAGTACAATATCACAATATCGGAAACTTTGCTGCCAACTAAAGCAAACTGGAACATAGAATGAAACTGCATGAGGATAAAGCACTGTTCGCTGAAGTAATCCTGCGGGCAAGTCAACCTAAAGAAAACGGTGGAATAGGCATCAATGCCGCTTTCATTGAAAAAGATTATTGGATCACACGAGCATTGCAGCAAATGTCAAGAAGTGCAGCAAAGGATATTGCAATATTCAAAGGTGGCACAAGTCTTTCAAAAGCATATGGCATAGGCGCTCGATTTTCCGAGGATGTTGACATAGCGGTTGTAAGAAACGAAAGCATGACAGATGCCCGGATGAAAACAGTCATCCGTTCAACGGAGAAAGCGATGTCCCAAGGTCTTACTCCAATAGACCGTCCGGGACTCACAAGCAAAGGTTCCCGTTATCGCAAATCATATTTTATCTATCCTCAAGTGGATGGTATTTCACCTGTCGGAAGCATGATTCCGGGGCAACTTCTGATTGAGATAAATTCATTTGCAAATCCATATCCTTTCGAACAACATATTATCGGAAGTTTTATACTCGATTATCTGCGCCAGAATAATTACCATGACATAATCTCAGAGTTCGATATGGGTGAGTTCAGCATCAATGTCCTTGACAAGCGAACAACCATGACCGAAAAATTGGTTTCTCTGATCCGTTTCTCGCTGGGAACCAATTATATCACGGAGCTGACCACAAAGATACGTCACTTCTATGACATTCATTATCTTGCCAATGACAATGATTGCCGCTTATATCTTGACAGCAACCAGTTTATAGCTAACTTCGCATCACTGATACAACATGACCGAGCAATGTTCGCAAAACCGGACGGGTGGCAGACTCGCAGAATCAATGAATCACCGCTGATTGTAGATTTTGATACGGTATGGGCTGCACTGTCACACCGCTATGTCACGGAACTCCCCTCACTTGCATATAGCGGTATCCCTGCGAAAGAAGATATTGCCGATAGTTCGAAGTATGTTCTCAACAAACTTGATGTTAACATTAGAGTTTAAATTCGGCCAATATCGGACGGATACTGAGTCCCGCGTGGCAAGATGCGACAACGGCGGCGCCCCGGGTGGGCGTCGCCGTTGTTCATAGTTTATGGTTCAAGCGCCTTAACGCTCCACTTCCTCGGCCTCGACTTCCTCGGCTTCGGAGTAGACGCCGGCGATGTCGTCGCGGCTGCCCACTACGAGGCGTTCGTACTCGCGGAGGCCGGTACCGGCGGGGATGAGGTGTCCGCAGATGACGTTCTCCTTCATGCCCACGAGGTTGTCGGTCTTGCCGTTGATGGCGGCTTCGTTGAGCACCTTGGTGGTCTCCTGGAAGGATGCGGCCGACATGAAGCTGGATGTCTGGAGGGCGGCACGGGTGATGCCCTGGAGAATCTGCTCGGAGGTGGCGGGCACGGCGTCGCGCACGATGACGAGCCTGAGGTCACGGCGCTTCAGCGACGAGTTCTCGTCGCGGAGCTTGCGGGCCGTGATTATCTGGCCGGGCTGGAGCTCGGTGCTGTCGCCGGCGTCGGTGACAACCTTCTTGCCCCAGATGCGGTCGTTCTCGTCCATGAAGTCGCGCTTGTCCACGATCTGCTGTTCGAGGAAGCAGGTGTCGCCCGGGTCGAGGATGCTGACCTTGCGCATCATCTGGCGAACGATTACCTCGAAGTGCTTGTCGTTGATCTTCACACCCTGCATGCGGTACACGTCCTGAACCTCGTTGACGATGTATTCCTGGACGGCTGTCGGACCCATGATGCTGAGGATGTCGGCAGGCGTGATGGCACCGTCGGAGAGGGGAGTGCCGGCGCGCACGACGTCGTTCTCCTGCACGAGGATCTGCTTCGACAGGGGCACGAGGTACTTCTTGACGTCGCCGACCTTGGGCGTGATGGAGATTTCGCGGTTGCCGCGCTTAACCTTGCCGAAGTGTACCTCGCCGTCGATTTCGCTGACGATGGCGGGGTTCGACGGGTTGCGGGCCTCGAAGAGCTCGGTGACACGGGGCAGACCGCCCGTGATGTCGCCGGCGCCGCCTGTGGCGCGGGGTATCTTGGCGAAGGTGTCGCCGGGCTTGATGTCGGCGTCGGTGTCGAGCATCAGGTGAGCACCCACGGGGAGAGCGTAGGTGACAAGCACCTGGCCGTTGGCGTCGACGATGTCGGCCTCGGGCACACGCACGCGGTCGCGGCTCTCGATGATGATCTTATCGGCGAGACCCGACTGCTCGTCGGTGTCGACGCGGTAGTTGACGTTCTCCACGAGGTTGCGGTAAACGAGCTTGCCGCCGAATTCGCTGATGATGACGGCGTTGAAGGGGTCCCACTCGCAGATAACGTCGCCCACCTTGACGGTGTCGCCGTCGCTGAAGTAGAGCTTGGAGCCGTACTGCACGGGGGCGTTGGCGAGCATCATCCTGGTGTTGGGGTCGATGATGCGCATCTCGGCCAGACGACCCATCACTACCTGCACGGGCTTGCCGTTGGGGCCGACCTCGTCGGTGGTGACGGTGCGGAGCTCCTCGATCTCGAGGATACCGTTGTAGCGGGCCGTGACGCTGTTGATGGCAGCGATGTTGCTGGCCACACCGCCGACGTGGAAGGTACGCAGGGTGAGCTGAGTACCGGGCTCGCCGATGGACTGTGCGGCAATGACGCCTACGGCCTCACCCTTCTGCACGAGGCGGCTGTTGGCGAGGTTGCGGCCGTAGCACTTGGCGCAGACGCCACGCTTGCTCTCGCAGGTGAGGACGGAACGGATCTCGACGCTCTCGATGGGCGAAGCCTCGATGCGTTCGGCGGCGGCATCGTTGATTTCTTCGCCGGCGGCGACGATAAGTTCGCCGGTGAGGGGGTCGATGATGTCGTGCACGCTCACGCGGCCGAGGATGCGCTCGCCGAGGGTGGCGACGACCTCGTCGTTCTTCTTCACCTCGGTGCATACGAGGCCGCGGAGTGTGCCGCAGTCTTCCTCGGTGATGATGACGTCGTGGGCCACGTCGACCAGACGGCGGGTGAGATAACCGGCGTCGGCCGTCTTAAGAGCCGTATCGGCAAGACCCTTGCGGGCACCGTGGGTGGAGATGAAGTACTCGAGCACGCTCAGGCCTTCCTTGAAGTTGGCGAGAATCGGGTTCTCGATGATCTGACCGCCTTCGGCACCGGCTTTCTGAGGCTTGGCCATAAGGCCGCGCATGCCGGCGAGCTGACGGATCTGGTCCTTCGAACCGCGGGCGCCGGAGTCGAGCATCATGAATACGGAGTTGAAGCCCTGCTGGGCCTCGGTCATCTGCTTCATGAGCACCTCGGTGAGCTTGCTGTTGACGTGCGTCCAGATGTCGATGATCTGATTGTAGCGCTCGGTGTTGGTGATGAAGCCCATGGAGTAGTTGTCCATGACCTCCTGCACCTGCTTGTAGCCTTCGTCGACGATTTCCTTCTTCTCGGCGGGGATGATGACGTCGCCGAGGTTGAAGCTCAGGCCGCCCTTGAAGGCCATGTAGTAGCCGAGGTTCTTGATGTCGTCGAGGAACTGGGCCGAACGGGGGATACCGCAGTGCTTGATGACGGTGGAGATGATGTTGCGCAGCGACTTCTTGGAGAGAATCTCGTTGACGTAGCCGATCTCCTTGGGCACGTACTGGTTGACGAGCACGCGGCCTACGGATGTGTTCTCGACGATGTGGCGGATGGGGTTGCCGTTCTCGTCGATGTCGTCGACAAGCACGCTGACGGGAGCGTGGAGCGTCACGCGGCCTTCGTTGTAGGCAATCTGCGCTTCCTCAGGACCGTAGAACACGGAGCCTTCGCCCTTGTCGCCCTTGCGGAGCTTGGTGATGTAGTAGAGACCGAGCACCATGTCCTGCGAAGGCACGGTGATGGGGGCGCCGTTGGCGGGGTTGAGGATGTTGTGCGCGCCGAGCATGAGCAGCTGGGCCTCCAGCACGGCCTCGTTGCCGAGGGGAAGGTGGACGGCCATCTGGTCGCCGTCGAAGTCGGCGTTGAAGGCGGTACATGCCAGCGGGTGTAGCTGGATGGCCTTGCCCTCGATCATCTTGGGCTGGAAAGCCTGGATGCCGAGACGGTGCAGCGTGGGGGCGCGGTTGAGCAGTACGGGATGACCCTTCATGACGTGCTCGAGGATGTCCCATACGACGGGCTCCTTGCGGTCGACAATCTTCTTTGCACTCTTCACGGTCTTGACGATGCCGCGTTCGATGAGCTTGCGTATTACGAAGGGTTTGTAGAGCTCGGCGGCCATGTCCTTGGGCAGACCGCACTCATGCATCTTCAGCTCGGGGCCTACGACGATGACGGAACGCGCGGAGTAGTCGACACGTTTGCCGAGGAGGTTCTGACGGAAGCGTCCCTGCTTGCCCTTGAGGGAGTCGGACAGCGACTTGAGAGGGCGGTTGGCGTCGCTCTTGACGGCCGACGACTTGCGGCTGTTGTCGAGGAGCGAGTCGACGGCTTCCTGAAGCATGCGCTTCTCGTTGCGCAGAATCACCTCGGGAGCCTTGATCTCGATAAGGCGCTTGAGGCGGTTGTTGCGTATGATGACACGGCGGTAGAGGTCGTTGAGGTCGCTGGTGGCGAAACGGCCGCCGTCGAGGGGCACGAGAGGACGTATCTCCGGGGGAATGACGGGCACTACCTGGAGAATCATCCACTCGGGCTTGTTGCGTCCGCGGGACGCGCGGAAGCTCTCGACCACCTGGAGGCGCTTGAGGGCCTCGGTCTTGCGCTGCTGGCTGCCGTCGCTGTCGGCCTGATGGCGCAGCTGGTAGCTGAGGCTGTCGAGGTCGATGGTCTGGAGCAGGTCGTAGAGGGCCTCGGCACCCATCTTGGCAACGAACTTGTTGGGGTCGTTGTCGTCGAGCAGGCTGTTGTCGGGGAGCTTGTCGAGGATGTCGAAGTATTCCTCCTCGGTGAGGAGGTCGAGCTTCTCGACGCCCTCGGCTGCGCCGGGATTGATGACGACGTAGCGCTCGTAGTAGATGACCATGTCGAGCTTCTTGGAGGGAAGACCGAGCAGGTAGCCTATCTTGTTGGGCAGGGAACGGAAGTACCAGATGTGAGCCACGGGCACGACGAGCTTGATGTGGCCCATGCGTTCGCGGCGCACTTTCTTCTCAGTCACTTCTACACCGCACTGGTTGCAGACGATACCCTTGTAGCGGATACGCTTGTATTTGCCGCAATGGCACTCGTAGTCCTTCACCGGGCCGAAGATGCGCTCGCAGAAGAGGCCGTCGCGCTCGGGCTTGTAGGTGCGGTAGTTGATGGTTTCGGGCTTGAGCACCTCACCGGACGACCGCGCCAGAATCTCCTCGGGCGAAGCGAGCCCGATGGTGATTTTGGAGAAGGTATTCTTGGGTTTGATTTCTTTCTTGAAAGCCATATTTGAGTGTATGCTTTACGGTGTTGAGGATTAGTTGTCGAGGCTGATGCTGAGACCGAGGCCGCGAAGCTCGTGCAGGAGCACGTTAAGCGATTCGGGGATGCCGGGGGTGGGCATGGGCTCGCCCTTGACGATGGCCTCGTAGGCCTTGCTGCGGCCGTTGACGTCGTCGCTCTTGATGGTGAGAATCTCCTGGAGGATGTGGGATGCGCCGAATGCTTCGAGCGCCCATACTTCCATCTCACCGAAGCGCTGACCGCCGAACTGTGCCTTACCGCCCAGAGGCTGCTGGGTGATGAGGGAGTACGGGCCGATGCTGCGGGCGTGCATCTTGTCCTCGACCATGTGGCCGAGCTTGAGCATGTAGATCACGCCCACGGTGGCGGGCTGGTCGAAGCGTTCGCCGGTGCCGCCGTCGTAGAGGTAGGTCTTGCCGTAGCGGGGCAGGCCGGCCTTATCGGTCCAGGCATTGAGGTCGTCGAGGGTTGCGCCGTCGAAGATGGGAGTGGCGAACTTCTCGCCGAGCTCGCGTCCGGCCCAGCCGAGAACGGTCTCGAAAATCTGGCCGAGGTTCATGCGCGAGGGCACGCCCAGGGGGTTCAGGCAGATGTCGACCGGAGTGCCGTCGGCGAGGAAGGGCATGTCCTCCTGACGCACGATGCGCGATACGATACCCTTGTTGCCGTGGCGGCCGGCCATCTTGTCGCCGACGCCGATCTTGCGCTTCTTGGCGATGTAGACCTTGGCAATCTGCATGATGCCGGTGGGCAGGTCGTCGCCCATGCTGATGTCGAACTTCTTGCGGCGGAGTTCGGCTTCGATTTCCTTGCTGCGGCGCAGATAGTTGACGATGGTCGCACGGATGAGGTCGTTCTTATGCTGGTCGTTGGTCCACTTGCTGAGGTTGATGGTGTCGTAGTCGATTTCCTTGAGGACACCGGCGGTGAACTTGGCGCCCTTGGCGATGAGCTCGCTGCCGAGGAAGTCCTTGACGCCCTGCGAGGTCTTGCCGGCGGTCAGGGTCATGAGCTTGCCCACGAGGATGTCGCGGAGCTCGTTCTGCTTCTCCTCGTACTCCTCGTCGAGCTTGGGCAGGAGGGCGTTGGCGCTCTTGCTCTTGCGCTTCTTGGCGGCGCGGCTGAAGAGGTTGGTGCCGATGACTACGCCCTTGAGCGACGGGGTGGCCTTGAGCGATGCGTCCTTGACGTCGCCGGCCTTCTCGCCGAAGATGGCGCGGAGCAGCTTCTCCTCGGGAGTGGGGTCGCTCTCGCCCTTGGGGGTGATCTTGCCTATCATGATGTCGCCGGGGACTACGCGGGCACCGATGCGGATGATGCCGCGCTCGTCGAGGTCCTTGGTAGCGTCCTCGCTGACGTTGGGGATGTCGCTGGTGAGTTCCTCCATGCCGCGCTTGGTCTCGCGCACTTCGAGCGAGTACTCGTCGACGTGCACGCTGGTGAGGATGTCGTCGCGCACCATGCGTTCGTTGAGCACGATGGCGTCCTCATAGTTGTAGCCTTTCCAGGGCATGAACGCTACCTTGAGGTTGCGTCCCAGGGCGAGCTCGCCGCGCTCGGTGGCGTAGCCCTCGGTGAGGATGTCGCCCTTAGCCACGCGCTGGCCCTTGTTGCAGATGGGGCGCAGGTCGATGGTAGTGCTCTGGTTGGTCTTACGGAACTTGGGAATGTGGTATTCCTTGACGGCGTCGGTGAATGCGACGAATTCCTCGTCCTCGGTGCGGTCGTAGCGGATGCGTATGACGCGTGCGTCTACGTATTCAACCACGCCTGCGCCTTCGGCAGTGATCTGCGTGCGGCTGTCGCGGATGAGCTGTCCCTCGATGCCGGTGCCGACGATGGGAGCCTCGCTGCGCATCAGAGGCACGGCCTGGCGCATCATGTTCGAGCCCATGAGGGCGCGGTTGGCATCGTCATGCTCCAGGAAGGGAATGAGCGATGCGGCGATGGAGGCAATCTGCATGGGCGATACGTCCATGAGCTGCACTTCGCCGGGAGCCACTACGGGGAAGTCGGCGTCGAGACGGGCCTTTACGCGGTCGCGCACGAAGGTGCCGTCGTCGTTAAGCGGAGCGTTGCCCTGGGCGATGATCTTGCCTTCCTCGATTTCGGCGGTGAGGTAGACCACCTCGTCGTTGTTGAGGTTGACCTTTGCGTCCTCTACCTTGCGGTAAGGAGTCTCGATGAAGCCGAGGTCGTTGATCTTGGCGTAGACGCACAGCGAGCTGATAAGGCCGATGTTGGGGCCTTCAGGGGTCTCGATAGGGCAGAGGCGTCCGTAGTGGGTGTAGTGCACGTCGCGCACCTCGAAGCCTGCACGCTCACGCGACAGACCGCCGGGGCCGAGGGCCGAGAGACGGCGCTTGTGCGTGATTTCGGCCAGCGGGTTGGTCTGGTCCATGAACTGGCTGAGGGCGTTGGTGCCGAAGAATGTATTGATGACGGAAGATATTGTCTTCGCGTTGATGAGGTCGATGGGGGTGAACACCTCGTTGTCGCGCACGTTCATGCGCTCGCGGATGGTGCGCGACATGCGGGCCAGACCTACGCCGAACTGGTTGTAGAGCTGCTCGCCGACAGTACGCACGCGGCGGTTGCTGAGGTGGTCGATATCGTCGACATCGGCCTTCGAGTTGATAAGCTCGATAAGGTACTTGATGATGGCGATGATGTCCTCCTTGGTGAGCACCTGCACCTCCATGGGGATGCCGAGGTCGAGCTTCTTGTTGATGCGGTAGCGGCCCACCTCGCCGAGGTCGTAGCGCTTCTCGCTGAAGAAGAGGTTCTGGATTACCTCGCGGGCGCTGGCCTCGTCCGGCGGCTCGGCGTTGCGGAGTGCGCGGTAGATGTACTGCACGGCCTCCTTCTCGGAGTTGGAGGTGTCCTTCTGCAGGGTGTTGAAGATGATGGAGTAGTCGCTGGTGTTGGCGTCCTCCTTGTGCAGGAGAATGTTCTGCACGCCGCTGTCGAGGATGAGCTGGATGTCGTTCTCCTCGAGCACGGTCTCACGGTCGATGATGACGTCGTTGCGCTCGATGCTGACAACCTCGCCGGTGTCTTCGTCGACGAAGTCCTCGATCCAGGTCTTGAGCACACGTGCGGCGAGCTTGCGGCCCACAGCCTTCTTGAGGTTGGTCTTGTTGACCTTGACCTCCTCGGCGAGGCCGAAGATTTCGATGATGTCCTTGTCGCTTTCCAGACCGATGGCGCGAAGCAGCGTGGTGACGGGGAGCTTCTTCTTACGGTCGATGTAGGCGTACATGACATTGTTGATGTCAGTGGCGAACTCGATCCATGAACCGCGGAAGGGGATAATGCGGGCCGAGTAGAGCTTTGTGCCGTTGGCATGAGTGCTCTGTCCGAAGAATACGCCCGGCGAACGGTGCAGCTGGCTCACGATGACGCGCTCGGCACCGTTAATGACGAAGGTGCCGGATTCTGTCATATAGGGTATGGCACCCAGATAGACATCCTGGATCTCGGTGGCGAAATCCTCGTGGTCGGGGTCGGTGCAATACAATTTGAGTTTGGCCTTGAGGGGCACGCTGTAGGTCATACCACGCTCGAGACACTCCTCGATGGTGTAGCGGGGAGGGTCGATGTAGTAATCCAGAAACTCCAGCACAAAGTTGTTACGTGTGTCGGCTATGGGGAAATTCTCTGCAAAGACCTTGTAGAGGCCCTCGTTGTTGCGCTTTTCCGGGGCGGTGTCGAGCTGCAGGAAGTCGCGGAACGACTTGAGCTGTACCTCCAGGAAATCGGGGAACGGCAGAGGATTTTTCACCGATGCGAAATTCACACGGGGTTTATCTAAAGAGACTGACATCAGGGGAAAAATAGGGTTAAGGGGAACTCAAATTTTGAATTAGACACAAAAAGGTAAAGACTACTCCCCTCGGGAGAGTCTTTACCTACGGGCCTGATTAACAGGCGTGATTATTTAAGTTCGACTTCAGCGCCAACTTCTTCGAGCTGCTTCTTGAGGTCTTCGGCTTCAGCCTTGGAGAGACCTTCCTTGACAGTCGAGGGAGCGCCGTCGACGAGTTCCTTGGCTTCCTTCAGGCCAAGACCAGCGAGGTCTTTCACCTTCTTGACAACGTTGAGCTTGTTGGCACCTGCGGCCTTGAGGACTACGTCGAACGAAGTCTTCTCTTCGACAGCGGGACCGGCTGCGGGACCGGCAGCAACAGCTACAGCAGCAGCTGCGGGTTCAATGCCGTATTCGTCCTTGAGGATCTGGGCGAGTTCGTTTACCTCCTTGACGGTGAGGTTTACCAGTTGTTCTGCAAAAGCTTTGAGATCTGCCATTGTAGTATGTATTTGTTTGTTTGTTGATTCGGTTTTGGTTTAGTCTTCTTTCTTGGAGAGAGTTTCGAGTACGCCGTGGAGCGTGGTGGCACCGCTTTGGAGGGCGGATACGACGTTCTTGGCGGGCGACTGCAGCAGAGCGATGACGTCGGCGATGAGCTCGTTCTTGCTCTTGATGGCTGCGAGTGCGTCGAGCTGGTCGGCACCGAGGTACACGGTCTCTTCAACGTATGCACCCTTGAGTGCGGGCAGGACGTCGTCCTTCTTGATGAAGTCCTTGAGCAGCTTGGCGGGAGCGTTGCCTACGTTGGTGCAGATGAGCGAAGTGGAGCCCTTGAGCGCGGGGTAAAGCTCGCTGTAGTCAGCGTCCATGCTCTCGAGTGCCTTGTGCAGAAGGCTGTTCTTGACAACCATCAGTTTCACACCGGCGTCAAAGCAGGCGCGGCGCAGGGCGCTGGTCTTCTCCGCATCAAGTCCGGCGGTTTCTACGAGATAGAAGCCGGAATAGCTCTTGATGGTCTCGGTGATATTCTCAATGATGAGTGCTTTATCTTCCTTTTTCATTTTGTCGCAAAATTAAGGGGTTTAGGCGTCAACCGTCTTGGTGTCGACTTTAACGCCGGGACTCATGGTGCTCGAAAGATAAATACTCTTGATGTAGGTGCCTTTGGCGGTGGCGGGCTTCAGCTTGATAAGCGTGGCGATGAATTCGCGTGCGTTGTCGCGCATCTGCTCGGGAGTGAAGTTCATCTTGCCGATGGAAGAGTGAACGATACCGTTCTTGTCGACCTTGAAGTCGATCTTACCCTTCTTCACTTCCTCGACTGCCTTTGCCACGTCAACGGTAACTGTGCCGCTTTTGGGGTTAGGCATGAGGCCGCGGGGACCGAGGATACGGCCGAGGGCACCGATCTTACCCATGATAGCGGGCTGAGTGATGATGACGTCGACGTCGGTCCAGCCGCCTTTGATTTTGTCGATATATTCTTCGAGACCTACATAGTCGGCACCGGCTGCCTTGGCTGCTGCTTCAGCGTCCGGATTGCAGAGCACGAGAACGCGCACCTGCTTGCCTGTGCCGTGGGGCAGCGTCACAACGCCGCGCACCATCTGGTTGGCCTTACGGGGATCCACGCCGAGGCGTACGTCAATGTCGAACGAAGCGTCGAATTTGGTGTAGGTCACTTCTTTCACCTTCTCCACAGCCTCGTTAAGGCTGTAGGCTTTCCCGGCTTCAATCTTCGACAAGGCAACTTTTTGGTTTTTTGTAAGTTTACTCATTTCAATTGAAGTTTATTAGTTATTTTCGGGGAACTGACCTTTGACGGTGATACCCATACTTCTGGCCGTACCGGCAACCATATGCATAGCCGATTCAACAGTGAAGCAGTTGAGGTCAGGCATCTTGTCGGTAGCGATTGCCTTTACCTGCTCCCAGGTGATTTCGCCCACCTTCGTACGGTTCGGCTCTTTCGAACCGGACTTCACCTTAGCCACTTCCTTGAGCTGGACGGCTACGGGAGGAGTCTTAACGACGAAGTCGAAGCTCTTGTCGGTGTAGTAGGTGATAACTACAGGCAGGATCTTACCGGCTTTGTCCTGGGTACGGGCGTTGAACTGCTTGCAGAACTCCATGATATTGATACCCTTGGAGCCCAGTGCGGGACCTACTGGAGGAGAGGGATTAGCTGCTCCGCCTTTGATCTGCAATTTGATTTGTCCAGCAATTTCTTTAGCCATTGTTGTTAACTTAAAGATTATTGATTCTTGCGCATGACATCGACGGGGAACGTCCGTAACAACATCCCCGGGGAAGACATCATTCGCGCTCTACCTGCGAATTGTCAAGTTCAAGGGGCGTTTTGCGGCCGAAGATCTTGACCATCACCTTCAGCTTTTTCTTCTCCCGGTTGACTTCCTCAATGATGCCGCTGAAGCCCACGAAGGGACCTTCGTTGACCTTGACAGTTTCGCCGACCATGTAGTCGTTGATGTCGCCGTCGGCCGCATCGTTGATTTCGTCAGCTGTGCCGAGCATACGCAGCACTTCGCTCTGACGCAGACGCTCGGGGGGCGAGAGTTTCTCGCGGCCGCGAAGGAAGTCTATGACATTGGAAGTGTTGGCGAGCTCATGCATGACATCGCCCGTAAGCTCCGCCTCGATGAAGACGTAACCGCTATACAGATTGCGCTCCTTTACGACTTTCTTGCCGTTGCGCACTGTCAGCACCTTCTCGGTAGGAATCAGGACCTGAAACAGATGTTTGCCCAGATCGGAATTCCTGATTGCAGCATCAAGAAGTTCCTTTACCTTGGCTTCCTTGCCTGAAATGGCACGCAGCACGTACCATCCTCTTGTCAATTCAGTCTCTTGTTCCACGACTCGGATGTTGATTAATAGCGGTTAAATGCTGTAGATGAGGTGCATGAAGCGGTCTACGATCTGATCCATGACGAAAATGATAAGTGCGATTATCACGGAAGCAATCATCACAATCAGAGCAGACTTCACAAGCTGCTTTTTCGTAGGCCAAGAAGTCTTATAACGAAGCTCGTTGTAAGACTCCTCTATATTCGCAAGTATTTTGTTTTTTGCCATTTTGAATTTCGTTTGCACGGGAAGAGAGGCTCGAACTCCCGACACCTGGTTTTGGAGACCAGTGCTCTACCGACTGAGCTATTCCCGTATGTAGGAAAGAAAAGGCCTGCGCCGCCATGCCGGCGAGGCCGGCCTTTTCTTTATGGGTTCGATTGATTAGTCGAGGATCTCGGTGATCTGACCGGAACCTACGGTGCGGCCACCTTCACGGATAGCGAAGCGCAGACCCTGGTCGCATGCTACGGGGTTGATGAGGTCGACGATGATCTCAACGTGGTCGCCGGGCATTACCATCTCTACACCTTCGGGGAGAGTGATCTCACCGGTCACGTCAAGCGTGCGGATGTAGAACTGGGGACGATAGTGGTTGTGGAAGGGAGTGTGACGGCCGCCTTCTTCCTTTTTCAGGATGTAGACAGAAGCTTTGAACTTGCTGTGGGGCTTCACAACACCCGGGTGGCAGATAACCATACCACGCTTGATGTCCTTCTTGTCGATACCACGGAGGAGCAGACCTACGTTGTCGCCGGCTTCGCCCTGATCGAGGAGCTTGCGGAACATTTCAACGCCGGTAACGGTGCTCTTCATGTCGGCGCCGAGACCCATGATCTGTACTTCGTCGCCCACCTTGACAACGCCGGCTTCGATACGACCGGTAGCAACGGTGCCGCGGCCGGTGATCGAGAAGACGTCCTCTACGGGCATCAGGAAGGGCTTGTCGATAGCGCGGGGAGGCAGGGGAATCCAGTTGTCGACTGCTTCCATGAGCTCCATAACCTTAGCTTCCCACTGGGGTTCGCCGTTGAGGGCGCCGAGTGCGGAACCGCGGATGATGGGAGTCTCGTCGCCATCGTATTCATAGGCAGAGAGAAGTTCGCGCATTTCCATCTCGACGAGTTCGAGCATCTCTTCGTCGTCGACCATGTCGCACTTGTTGAGGAACACAACGATGCGGGGCACGTTCACCTGACGGGCGAGAAGGATGTGCTCGCGGGTCTGGGGCATCGGGCCGTCGGTAGCGGCAACCACGATGATGGCACCGTCCATCTGAGCAGCACCGGTAACCATGTTCTTCACATAGTCGGCGTGTCCGGGGCAGTCAACGTGAGCGTAGTGACGGTTGGCGGTCTCGTACTCGACGTGTGCGGTGTTGATTGTGATACCGCGCTCCTTTTCCTCGGGAGCGTTGTCGATCTGGTCGAAGGACTTAACCTCAGAGAGACCGGCTTTGGCCAGCACGGTGGTGATGGCGGCGGTAAGGGTGGTCTTGCCGTGGTCAACGTGGCCGATGGTGCCGATGTTTACGTGCGGCTTGGTTCTTTCGAATTTCTCTTTAGCCATAACTTTCTGTTATATTTGGGTTATATGATTGATTTCTAACAATTAGCCTCGATAACGAAAGGACGCTACCGTGGCTACCATTTTAGAGCCGATGGCGGGATTTGAACCCGCGACCTCTTCCTTACCAAGGAAGTGCTCTACCCCTGAGCTACATTGGCATTGTGTATGGGTCAGTTCATTAGAGCGGAAGACGGGGCTCAAACCCGCGACCCTCAGCTTGGAAGGCTGATGCTCTATCGACTGAGCTACTTCCGCAGAAGCTTTAAATTCGTGGGCGAAGATGGATTCGAACCACCGAAGGTATAAACCAGCAGATTTACAGTCTGCCCCATTTGGCCACTCTGGTATTCGCCCTTTTATAGCTATTACTCTATTTCATTCAATCAAGAGCCTCTTGTCGGATTCGAACCAACGACCCCGAGATTACAAATCACGTGCTCTGGCCAACTGAGCTAAAGAGGCAGGTTTCAAATTTCTCGCGCCTGGCCGGGATATTTCCCGTTTGCGGTTGCAAAGTTATATCATTTTTTTGAACTGACAAAACTTTTACAGATTATTTTTTCGCTGCAAATCGTTAAAATTCCATATTTATTGAATGTCAGCGCCTTGTATTTCGATTTTTTTGTACCTTTGCTGTCACGTTTCGCACGCACGTACGTATTATATAAGTAAAGTGAACCATTCATTACTTTCAAGATAATGTTCAGACACATCATTTCCTTCATTTCTCTCGCCGCCTGCGCCGTGCTGGTATCGCCGGCGGCCGAGGCCGGCAAGTACGCCTACGACAGCGTCCCCGGCGACCCTCTTCACACCAAGGCATACACGCTGCCCAACGGCCTGAAGATTTTCATGACCGTGAACCGCGACGAGCCTCGCATCCAGACTTACATCGCTGTGCGCGTGGGCGGCAAGAACGACCCGGCCGAGACCACGGGCCTCGCCCACTACTTCGAGCACCTCATGTTCAAAGGCACCGAGCAGTTCGGCACTCAGGACTATGCCGCCGAGAAGCCCATGCTCGACCGCATAGAGCAGCTGTTCGAGACCTACCGCCACACCACCGACAGCATCGAGCGCAAACGCATCTACCACGAGATTGACTCCGTGAGCTACCAGGCGTCGCTCCTTGCCATACCCAACGAGTACGACAAGCTGATGGCCGCAATCGGCGCCGACGGCACCAACGCCTACACCAGCACGGACGTCACATGCTACGTAGAGGACATCCCCTCCAACCAGATCGAGAACTGGGCCCGCATCCAGGCCGACCGCTTCGAGCATCCCGTCATCCGCGGATTCCACACCGAACTCGAGACCATCTATGAGGAGAAGAACATGAGCCTCACCAAGGACGGCCGCAAGCTCAACGAGGCCATGCTCGCCGCCCTCTTCCCCACCCACCCCTACGGCACGCAGACCGTACTCGGAACACAGGAGCACCTTAAGAATCCCTCAATCACCAATGTCAAGAACTACCACAAGCAGTGGTACGTGCCCAACAACATGGCGATATGCGTCAGCGGCGACTTCGACCCCGACCACATGGTGGACGTCATCAGCAAGTACTTCGGCCATCTGAAGCCCAACCCCGAGCTGCCCGTGCTCAACTTCAAGGCCGAGGAACCAATCACCTCGCCCATAGAGCGCGAGGTGCTGGGGCAGGAGGCGGAGCGCATCTACCTGGCATGGCGCATGCCAGCCGCAGCCCATAAGGACATGGCGCTGCTGGAGGCCGCCGCCGAAGTGCTCAACAACGGCGACTGCGGTCTTATCGACATCGACATCAACCTGGCCCAGACTATGCTCGGCGCCGGCGCCGGACTCTACTCCATGGCCGACGGCGGCGCATTCCTGATGATAGGCATGCCGAAGCCCGGACAGAGCCTTGACGACGTGCGCGCCCTGCTGCTCAAGGAGATGGACAAACTGCGCGCCGGCGACTTCGACGAAGAACTCGTGAAAGCCATCGCCGCCAACCGCAAGCTCTACCTCCAGCGCGCACTCGAGGACAACGACAGCCGCGCCGACTTCTATGTGAACGCATTCGTCAACGGTCAGTCGCTCGCCGACATGGTAGAGGAATTCCACGCCATTGACAACATCACCAAGGCCGACATCGTGGCTGCCGCACAGCGCTACCTCGGCCCGCAGAACTACGCCGCCGTCTACAAGCGTCAGGGCACCGACTCTTCCGTCGTAAAGATGCCCAAACCCGAACTGACGCCCATCGCCACCAACCGCGACGCCTCCAGCGCATTCCTGCGCGAGATACAGGCCAGCGTGCCCGAACCCATCGAGCCGGTATTCGTCGACTTCGACAAGGACCTCACCCGCCTCAGCGCCAAGCAGGGCATCGAAGTGCTGTACACGCCCAACACGTCGAACGACATCTTCACCCTTACATATATATATGATAAAGGCAGCGGCCACGACCTCGCACTGGACTATGCGTCAGACATGCTGCCGCTGGCAGGCACGGCCGACATGACGCCGGAGCAGATAAGCCGCGCCTTCTACGACCTGGCCTGCAGCTACAGCGTCAACCCCGGCACACGCCGCACCTACGTCACCATCAGCGGCCTCGCCGAGAACATGCCCGCCGCAATGGCTCTCTACGAGAAGCTGCTCGACCAGGCCACCATCACGCCCGACGCATGGAGCAAATGGGTGGACCGTGTGCAGCAGAGCCGCGAGAACAACAAGACCAACCAGAGCCAGAATTTCTCCCGCCTGACCAACTACGCGGTATACGGCCCCAAGAACCCGGCCAACTCGCTCATCTCTGTCGACTCGCTCCGCGTCATGGGTCCGCAGCCGGTGCTTGACGCACTGCGCGACCTGCGCAAGCTGCGCCACAGCGTGATCTACTACGGCAAAGCCCCGGCCAATGACGTCATCGCCGCCATAGACTCGCTGCACCGCACCGAGCCCGGCACTCTGGCCGACGCGCCCAAAGAGGAGCCCTACAAGATGCAGCGCACCGACGAGACCGTCATCTACCTCGCCCCGTACGATGCCAAGCAGCTCTACATGCGGCAGTACAGCAACCGCGGCGACAGCTTCGACCCCGCATCGGAGCCCGCCCGCGCACTCTACAACGAATACTTCGGCGGCTCCATGAACTCTATCGTATTCCAGGAGATGCGCGAAAGCCGTTCGCTGGCCTACTCCGCATGGGCCTTCATGCAGAAGCCGGCGCGCCTGACCGAGGCCTACACCTACAATGCTTTCATCGCCACACAGAACGACAAGATGACCGACGCCATCTCCGCCTTCGACGAAATCATCAACAACATGCCTCGCAGCCAGGCCGCCCTCGACCTCGCCAAGCAGGGAATCGACAGCCGCATGCGCACACAGCGCACCATCAAAGACGCCATTGCATGGGCCTACATCCGCGCCCGCGATCTCAAGCAGGACAACGACCCCGCACGCGCGCTCTTCGAAGCCATACCCGCCCTCACTCTCGCCGACGTCGAGGTCTATCAGCGCGACAAAGTTGCCGGACGCCACTACAGCTATGCCATCCTCGCCGACCTTGACGACATCGACATCGAGGCCCTGCGCCGCATCGGCCGCGTGGTAATCCTCACGCCCGAGGAAATCTTCGGATACTGATTCCGGCACAAATGACATGCCCGGTAAAAAAACATGCCGACTGACAGATTGTCAGCAGGCGGACAGAAGGGCTAAACAATTAACTTTCAGACAACAATCCCGTGTCAAACCTTTTTGGCACGGGATTTGTTATTTATACAGTGAAACAAAAATCAAGAATCACAAACAACACAATAAAATCATATACAACTATGGGAAAAATCATAGGCATCGACCTTGGCACCACCAACTCGTGCGTAGCAGTTCTCGAGGGCAACGACCCCGTCGTGATCCCCAACAGCGAAGGACGCAACACCACCCCCTCCGTCGTAGCATTTGTTGACGGCGGCGAGCGCAAAGTGGGCGAGCCCGCCAAGCGTCAGGCCATCACCAACCCCAAGCGCACCATCTACTCCATCAAGCGCTTCATGGGCGAGACATACGACCAGGTCAAGAACGAAATAGAGCGCGTGCCCTACCGTGTGGTACGCGGCGACAACAACACACCCCGCATCGACATCGACGGACGCGAATACACCCCGCAGGAAATCTCCGCCATGATTCTTCAGAAGATGAAGAAGACGGCAGAAGATTACCTCGGCCAGAGCGTCACCGAAGCCGTCATCACCGTGCCCGCCTACTTCAACGATTCGCAGCGCCAGGCCACCAAGGAAGCCGGCGAAATCGCAGGCCTCACCGTCAAGCGTATCGTCAACGAGCCTACCGCAGCAGCACTGGCCTACGGTCTCGACAAGGCCGACAAGGACCAGAAGATAGCCGTGTTTGACCTCGGCGGCGGCACATTCGATATTTCCATCCTCGAGCTCGGCGACGGCGTATTCGAAGTAAAAAGCACCAACGGTGACACGCACCTCGGCGGCGACGACTTCGACCACGTCATCATCGACTGGCTCGCAGAAGAGTTCCTCAAGGACGAAGGCATCGACCTCCGCAAGGATCCCATGGCCCTCCAGCGCCTAAAGGAAGCTGCCGAAAAGGCCAAGATCGAGCTCTCCAGCACCACCAGCACCGAAATCAACCTGCCGTACATCATGCCCGTCAACGGTGTGCCCAAGCACCTTGTAAAGACGCTGACGCGCGCCAAGTTCGAGCAGCTTGCCGACAAGCTCATCCACGCCACCATCAAGCCCTGCGAGGACGCACTGCGCGACGCCGGCCTCACAGCCCGCGACATCGACGAAGTAATCCTCGTCGGCGGTTCGACCCGTATCCCGGCCGTTCAGAAGACCGTGGCCGACTTCTTCGGCAAGCAGCCCAACAAGAGCGTTAACCCGGACGAAGTTGTAGCCGTAGGCGCAGCCATTCAGGGCGGCGTGCTCAGCGGCGACGTCAAGGACGTGCTGCTGCTCGACGTAGTGCCCCTGAGCGTAGGTATCGAGACCCTCGGCGGCGTCATGACGAAGCTCATCGAGGCCAACACCACCATTCCCACCCGCAAGAGCGAGACATTCTCCACCGCAGCCGACAACCAGCCCAGCGTGGAAATCAACGTCCTCCAGGGCGAGCGCCCCATGGCGAAGGACGACAAGCTCCTCGGCAAATTCCACCTCGACGGCATCGCCCCCGCACCGCGCGGCATACCTCAGATCGAAGTGACATTCGAAATCGACGCCAACGGCATCCTCAACGTCAGCGCCAAGGATAAGGCAACGGGCAAGGAGCAGAGCATCCGCATCGAGGCTTCCAGCGGCCTGACCGACGCCGAAATCAAGCGCATGAAGGAAGAGGCCGAGGCCAACGCAGCAGCCGACGCCAAGGAGAAGGAACGCGTTGACAAGCTCAACCAGGCCGACGCCATCATCTTCCAGACCGAGAAGCAGCTCAACGAGCTCGGCGACAAGATTCCCGCCGACAAGAAGAGCGCCATCCAGACGGCTCTCGACCGCCTCAAGGAAGCCCACAAGGCTCAGGACATCGCTGGCATCGACAGCGCCATCAAGGACATCGAGGCACGTTTCGGCGAAGCCCAGCAGGACATCCTCAACGCACAGGCCCAGGCTCAGGCCGGAGCTAATCCCGGAGCCAACGCCGGCGCGCCCCACGCCTCCAACGACGGCGGCGACCATGTCACCGACGTAGACTTTGAGGAAGTGAAGTAAGCTTCTTTAGCGACGAAATAGAACGTAATCAGGAGACACGCGTCCACGCGATGCGTGTCTTCGTTTTCTCAACCCTAAAAAGCAACACTGACTCTCGAAAAATTCAACTTATGACCTCAAAATATCTGACTTATGGACGATAAAACCAAAGTAATCGAGGCAATCCGCAATGCAGGAGAGCCCGTCAACGCATCGAAAGTGGCCGAAACCACCGGCCTCGACAAGAAAGTGGTCGACAAAATCTTCGCGCAGCTCAAAAAAGACGGCACCATCGTTTCTCCAGTCCGCTGCAAGTACACCCTTGCCTGACCCCGGATTCCCCCTTCAAACAGATTTACGGAATGGATTCCTCAAATATTCCCATATTCAAGGAATCCATTCCGATTTTTTTTTTAACTTTGACATTTGATAAGATACCACTATGTCGGAAGCAGAGATGAACAGTTATAGACTCACGTCGATGGAGGAGCCGGGCGACGAACGCATGGCCCAGATTATGCGTGAGGTTGCCGAGGATGCCCGTGAAAGCACCCGCCGCGCCGCCGAGCGTGTGGCAGCCGGTATTGAGGCGGCTACACAGGCTGCACAAGAAAAATGGGGCGATGCCATAAACAGAATAAAGAATGGCAGCAAGTAATCATCGCCCCGTTTTGATTGTGATTGCCGGGCCCAATGGGTCGGGCAAGACTTCCGTGACTTCCAAAATTCTGCACCATGAGTGGCTGGAGGATTCGGAATATATTAATCCCGACAATGTTGCCCGCGATGTGTTCGGTGACTGGAACAATCAGGAATCGGTACTGAAAGCTGCCAACTATTGTAATGAATGGCGTGAACGCTGTCTTGCAGAACATAAGAGCCATATTTTTGAAACTGTGATGTCGGCCGCTGATAAGGTCGATTACATTCTCAGAGCTAAAGAAGCCGGATTTTTCATCCGTTTGTTCTTCGTTTCCACCGAATCTCCGACAATCAATGCAAAACGTGTTGCTCAACGAGTGTTGGATGGAGGACATGATGTGCCAATTCCTAAAATCATATCCCGCTACGACAGATCTATTGCCAATTGCAAAATTCTCTCCAGAATAGTTGACAGGCTCTATATCTACGACAACTCAATCGAGGATGCCGAAGCACGACTTCTGTTCCGAATGAGCGAAGGAGAGCTTGCGAAACGCTATGTTGATAAGCTTCCTAACTGGGCTTCGACCATACTTCCGGAAGGGAAAGCTACAAAATAACAAAAATGAAAGATTTAGTATCTGAAATACGCTCGATTATTGAAACCTCTCGGGCTAATGCTGTCCGCTCAGTTGACTTTTGTCGCGTACAAATGTACTGGCAAATAGGTCGCCGTATAGTCGAAGAAGAACAGGACGGGAATATACGCGCGGAGTACGGAAAAGCTCTTATAAAAAATCTTGCAAAAGAGATAGAGCCCGAATTCGGAAGTGGTTTTGGACAGCGCCAATTGGAACGTGCAAGACAATTTTATATTGAATTTCCAATTGCGTCCACACTGCGGACGCAATTCAACTGGAGTCAATATAAGTTACTTATAGCAATCTCAGACAAAGACAAGCGCGAATATTACGAGCTTGAAGCGGCAAGTAATTGCTGGACTGCACGCCAGATGCAACGTCAGATTAATTCAATGCTGTATGAACGCTTGCTTCTCAGCAACGACAAGGAATCGGTTCTTGCCATGGCAAGGAAGGAGAAGAAGCCTGAAAAACCGCAGGAAATTGTCAAGGATCCAATGGTTTTGGAATTTCTGGGTTTGGAAAAGAAGGCACATTACTATGAGAGTGACCTTGAAACGGAATTAATCAATCACCTTCAGGAATTTATACTTGAATTGGGCAATGGCTTCACTTTCGTCGCCAGGCAAAAAAGGATATTGCTCGAAGATGACGAGTTTTTCATTGACTTAGTCTTTTACAACCGTCTTGCCCGTAGATTCGTGATATTTGAACTGAAGACCGGTGATGTAACTCATCAAGATCTGGGACAATTGCAGATGTACGTCAATTACTACGACCGTACTGAGAAACTCCCGGAGGAGAATCCCACAATCGGCATATTACTATGCACTGCCAAAAACGACACATTGGTTAAGATGACCCTTCCCTCGGACAATAACACAATTGTTGCATCCAAATATCAACTCTATCTTCCCACAGAGCAGCAGTTGATAGCGGAAATCGAGCGAGTAAAAAAAGAATGGGAAGAAACAAGATGAGACTAAAAACGACAAAGTAACTGATGTCATTCCTATGAATATAATAGAGAATATATCACTAGAGCCCACTCATCATTATCATAAGCATTAACAATTCATATAATATGGCTAAATTCTCATGTGGAGACACTGTTCTTAATATTGTGACACAACAAAAAGGTATTGTGTGTGAAGTGTGCCCACCAGCACGAGGCCGTCAGTTATATCGTGTAAGATATAATGAATCTTTGGAAACCTGCCTTGAACAAAATCTTGACGGGTTCTTTGAGATTGAGAATCCTTTTGAACGTGTACGCAAGGGAATTTTCGGCAACCGCGACCAGTTTGTGCTCGTTAACACGACCTACAAAATCAATAATTCTAACAACAACACGATCTCTTCCCTTAAGGCCTCGAAGACTTTGTTTAAGGCTTATCAGTTTAGGCCATTGCTGAAGTTCCTGAACTCTCATACACGCCGTATTCTTATCGCAGACGAAGTCGGTCTCGGTAAGACTATTGAGGCCGGTCATATTCTTCTTGAACTTAAAGCGAGGGAAGAATTTAAGACGGCACTTATTGTATGCCCTAATTCACTTAAAATAAAGTGGCAAGTTGAATTACAAGAAAAATATGGGCTCCCATTCAAAATTTACGAATCTCTTAGTGATGCGGTTGAAGACCTCAAGGCTCATCCACAAAATGCAAGGGGAATTTTGAACTATGAGAAAATTCGTGCTAAGCGGAAAGATGATAACAAAAGCAGCGATGATGCCGATCCCACAAATGCTCTAATCGAATTTTTACAATCCGGGCAACGTAAATATTCGGTCGTACTCTGTGACGAAGCACATAAGATGCGCAATAACGAAACCCAGACGTATCGAGGTATGACCCGCGTACTGGATTATGCTGATTCAGTAGTATTTCTTACGGCAACCCCGATAATGCTGGGAGAGAACGATCTATATAACTTGTTACATCTTCTCGAACCATACGATTTTGATAACCAAGAGGTTTTTAGAAACCTGATAAATGCAAACCGACCATTTGTAAGGGCCATCTCAATGCTCAATGCAAATGAGCCTCTCTCCGATATTAAGGATTTATTGACCAATGGAGCCATCAAGAAAATGCACGAAATTGGCGATGATTTCTATACTACTGACTCTACTGTAAAAGAGGTCTATTCTGGTATCCCTTTGTACGAAAAGATTTTGGAAATGCTCGACAAGGAAGATACACTTGCATTAAGGGCTCAGTTGCAGAGTGATATATCCGCTATGAGTTCAATAAACAACGTGTTCTCAAGGACACGCAAGCGAGAGGTATCAACTGATGAAAGGCAACAGACCGAGCGAAAAGCCCATAAAATCAATATAAATCTCACAACAAGAGAACGAGAGATTTATGATGAGGTAATTGATAACTACCTTGAAAGTAAAGGCGGTATCGATTATGACATTTATGGGGAGGAAGTTCTACCCAAAGGGGCGATTCTCGGTTTGATCCAAAAGAAACGCATGGTTGCCAGCAGTGTAAACGGGTATCGGCTTTTTACTGATAATGACTGCGACGTTGACGCCTTTTGCAATGACGTCGCTGCTCAAAACATCATGCCCGACGCGAAAATCGACAATCTCGTCGAAATATTCGATGGAGTAAAGAACGCCGGAGCCTCAAAGGTTATAGTTTTTTCAATATTTAAGTTCACAGTCAGATACCTTGCGATCAGACTCCAGAAAATGGGCTACAGGGTATTTGCCATTCATGGTGACATAAAAGAACGAGAGATGATAATACAGCAGTTCAAGGGTTGTCAGGGATTTTGCGTACTTATTTCAACAGAGGTAGGTTCGGAAGGCCTTGATATGCAGTTCTGTTCTCATCTTGTCAATTATGACCTACCATGGAATCCTATGGTGGTAGAACAACGTATCGGACGTATTGACCGCTTTGGACAAAAGGCAGCTCAAGTGCATATCTACAATCTTGTAGTCCGGGACTCCATTCAGGAACTGATTTATGACCGACTACTTGAACGAATCGGCGTTTTCCAAGGTGTAATAGGAGATCTGGAAATGATTCTTGAAGAGATGACAGAATCATTCCTTAAACTGGAGAATGACCTTTATGGAATGAACCTATCGAAGGCAGCTCAGGAAAAGAAAATCAAGGATATAGAGAAAGCAATAGAAAATCAGAAGATTCAATTAGATCAAGTAGAAGAAGGCATGACCAATGCTCTCTCCAATGACATCTATTTCCAGAATGAGATAAGTAAAATCAAGGAGCATAAGTTGTATGTTACGGAGGAGGAACTGAAGAATTACGTTCATATGCTTGTTGCCGAGAAACTGAAGACATGCGTTTTTGAAAGAATCAATCCGCATGAGTATTCTTTCAGTGTCCCCCAAAGTACACCGACGGTGTTAACTAATTTTATAACGTCTAATCAACCTCTTGGCTCTGATTTTGAAGATTTATTCAGAACTTATCGGCAAGATATATTGGAGGACTTTAGAGAAAGCGGAAAGCGAATACTGACATTTGAACAGGAATATGCGTTCGATAACAAGTATGCTGATTACGTAAACATCTATAATCCAATAATTATAGCGGCATCTGTCTATTTCAAAGAGGCAATAGCTGATATTGGTAAAACATTTCAATTCGGCTATAATATACCGGCTGAAATAGATTTACCCAAAGGAGTATATTACCTTGCTGTATATTCTGTTTCCACCAAAAGAAAGATAATGGGCAAGGACGTGTCGTCAGATATTCTTGTCCCGGTTCTATATAATGTCGAAGAGGATAAGACGATAACAGACGAGATTGTCAATATGAAGATATTTGGTGATATTCAGGACAATGCGAAGTATATAGACGAAGGAAATTCCATTAACCTTTCAGCAGAAGCCTGCGCCAACATGGAAAGTGATTTCACAGCTTTTATATCTGAATACGTCATAAAGAGGAAGGCTGAAATCGCAATTAAAGATGACTCCCAGCGAGAACTCCGTCTTCGTCAACTTCAAGAATACTATGCAGCCCGTATTAAAAAAGAAGAACGGAACATACGTGAAGAAGAAAATAATATCGCATGGCTGTCTGATGAGAAGGAAGTATCCCGTGCAAAAAACAGGCTTCAACTTGCCAATAACCGTCAAAAGATGCTTCACTCTTCTAAAGATGCTGCTTTTGAAAAAGTTAACTCCTCACAGCCTCCGATAATAACGCATACTCTTGTGTCGTTATCAAGGGTAGTAATGAACTGATAATATGGCTATCACAATCGGTCTTGATTTTGGAACTCACCAGACCAAAATCTGTATTGAGAACTCCGATTCTCCCCTTCATAAGACCTATGAGTTCTATGAATGGGGAAAAGGAGTATACGCTTTCCCCTCGATTATTCAAATCAACAACGACCATACATTAAGATATGGCAGTATTGACTTGGCTACATGCCTTGTGTCTCGTAAGAAAAAAGTTGTAGACAATCCTGGGGAGTTAAATTTTCCTCTACGACCAACAGAGCCAGATCTTCCTGTTATTGAAGAACCAAAGTTACCTGCACAGCCGGTCTATACATTCGTTACAGAAGGAGGACTATCAATGTCTATCCCTTATAAGGATTTATATGGAATCGGACGTACTTTACCCCCAAAGAAAGGTAAGTCAGACCCCATAATAGCTTCTGCAGAACAAAAAAACGAATATCAGAACTGGCTTAATCTATGCTCATCAATAAAACAACAGTATAATCAGGCTGTTGCACGACGAGACAGGATTATCTCTCAGCATAAAAAGAATATTAAGAACTGGGAAAGTGAATGTGAGCGGATAAGGAAAGCATTCTTCACTCGAAAAAAATTATATGAAGAATCGCTTATAGAATATCCTATGGTTTATAGGTATTTCAAACAGGCTACTTTTTCCGCATATGTCTGGGATTACGAAATAAAACCTCAGGATCTAACGGTTTTGTATCTTGCCAATATAATCTTTAGGCTTGAAGAAAGATTTGGTATGGATTTTTCTATACAGATGGGGATACCAGCCAGCAAAGCGACATTCAATAGACTAAAGCCTTTTGCCTCTGGATATTTAATTCAGGCAATAAGATTGGTTGAGGATGTTTTTCAGAATAATTATGAAAAATTTTTAGCTACTCCATATGAGGAATTGCTTACACTACTTCCAAAGTATGAGTATTCTGAAGAACTGAAGACGCAGTATGGCTTGATTATCTTACCTGAGGCATATGCTGCATTGCGTTCATTGACGGCCAATTCACGGATTCCCAGAGGTATGAGTATTATGCTCGATATGGGTGGAGGCACAACTGATATTTCATTCTTCGTTATTGAAGATAATGGAGAACCGCACATATATCATTTTGAATCCATAGCCAAGGGCTTGAATTTCTTTCTAGAATATGAGGATAGGCATAGGTTCAAGCTTATAGATTTTAGTAAAAAGAAAGAGTTGGAGGACATTCCAAATGATGTTTTCAATAAAGCATTCAAAGAGTTCAAAGGAAATATTGACACCGTTATAAAGAGCCTTACCGACTTTCTTCATCAAGACACTATTTCGCGTGGATTCATGAAATCCGCATTTAGAGACGCCATTAAAAGTCGTCCCGCTATATATACGGGAGGTGGCTGCTACGACCAGCGTATGAGAATGCCTATATACGATTTTTCCGATGTAAAATATATCGACAAAAAGATTCTGGGAATTCCGAATGTGGTTGACGAGAGCAAGGTCACCATACCTTATTCACTGATGGCTACCGCTTTTGGATTATCCATTCAGAGACTTGATGATGAGATTGAGGTCTCTAAAAAAGAAGACTTATTTGCAAAATATACAAACATGAATGAGCAGTATTCCAGATGGGATGCTCACAGAGAACATGGAATGTATGAGGACTAATTTCTCATTGGGAATAATTGAACTTTAATTTATGAAATCCCATATTTGTACCACACAGAATTAAAATATTGGTAATCAAATATGGTTAGATTTGAGGAAGTGAAATAAGACTCCTAATCAACGATAATAAAACAGAAGGTCGGTTCAGACTTTTTTTCGTAACTTTGGCGTTGAAAAACGAAAAGGAGTATAATCACATGGATAAGGCTGAAATAAAGGCGAGAGAGGACGAGATTGTCAGACTGGCAGTCAGCTTCTGTAATGAGAAAATTGATGCAGAATATGCTTCACTCTGCGAGAAAATGGTTCGGAAACTGGGACGCAAGAGAACGAATCCTCTTGAACGGGGTCGGTTGGAAATATGGGCAGCCGCAGTGGTTTATACCATAGCGACAATGAATTTTTTGTTCGACAAATCATTCGAACCTTATCTGCCATTATCTGAAATAATTGAACATTTTGGCACATCTTCTTCAACCGTCTCTCAAAAAGCCGGACAAATACGCACCATGCTCAAATTAAAACGTTATTGGGATCCGGATTTCTCAACAGTACAAATGGCTGCAACTAATCCATTTGACGTATTCTTTTTATTGTAAACTTTAAAATGTCGGGAGCAGAGATGAACAGCAATCGACTCACGTCGATGGAGTATTCGGAATATGTCAACCCGGATAATGTCGCCCGCGATGTATTCGGCGACTGACCGTCCTATTATACAGTAATTTTTCAGGAAGAAAGTCCCATGGAATAGGACTAAGTTTCTGAAATTTTACTGTCCTGAAGAAAAATCCGGCTGAAAGCCCGGTCGAGGCGCTCCTCGGCGTACTGGTAATGGTCGCCCGGCACCAACTCGAAGACGGCATCGACGCCGTTGTCCTGCAGGTAGCGGACTATCCTCTCCGTATCGGTCTGCACCGGCCGGAAAGCCCTGACGCTGCTCTTTGCCTCACGGTTGCCGAGCAGAAAGTACGCCCGGCCGGTTTTGCCAGACACCGGCTGTTTCATGACCCAGTTGGCAAAGCCGACGTACCAGAACGAGCCGGAGAGGCTGATGATATTCCGGAAAGTATCGTTCGTCAGCCATTGCCACAGAGTGAACAGCCCGGAAAGGGATACACCGGCCAGCGTCCTCTCGGCACCGGGTGCTATGCCCAGCCGTCGCTCCACCTCGGGTATCACCTCCGAAACAATGGCGGAAAGGAATCCGGCCGCATTACCCCTGAAGTCAGGGCTGCCAGGCGGTTGCCCCGCTGCCGGCCACGGCGTGAGGTCATCGTCCCAGTCCATGCCGGTTATCACGGCCAGCGACACGCCGTACTTCTGCGCCGCCTGCTCTATCCACTCGCCGAGCCCGTCGAAAGGATAAAGCACATAGCATATCCTGCCGCCCGACTCTTTCACTGCCGTTATCCTAAGGTTTCCTGTTCTGAACGTCTGCATACTTCATCATTCCGGGCATCTCCTCAAACCCGATACTCTTATATAACGGACGTGCCCCTTCGGTTGTTTCAAGATATATCTTGTCGCAGCCCAGTTCTCGGGCTTTTTCCACAAGCCGGCGTACGATGGCGTGGCCTATGCCGCGGCAACGATACTCCCGGCGCACATATATATTCATAAGGTATGCACATCGGCCCGAAGGATTGTCGGGCGACGGCAGCTCGTCCGAGAAGCAGATGGCTCCGCACCCGGCGTCCGTGCCGTCCGCCGCGGCCACGACGGCATAATGCGTACCGTCGCCGGCATGTTCGCGGTAATAGCGCCGGTTGGCTACCAGCAGGCGCTTCGACGGCACCGAGCCGAACACTTCCCCTATCACCTCGGCGCGCCAGTGCATCAGCGTCGCGACTGCCGATATTTCCCGTATCGTTATGTTCATTCCTCCTCCCCTTCCTTCAGCACCACGGGCAGCGCATGGTCGTTGACCTTGCCGCGCACCGTCAGCGGTATCTCGTCCATCTTCACGAAGAACTCCGGCACCATGAAGTCGGCCAGACGCGACCGCAGGAAGCTCTTTATGCGGCTCAGCCGGCAGTTCTTGTGCGACGGCACGAAGTAGGCCGTCAGGTAGGCCAGTCCGTGCTCGTCGGTGTGTGCCCGCACCACCCCGCGCTCCACGCAGGGCGACTCGTTCAGCACATTCTCCACTTCCTCCGGCTCCACGCGCTTGCCCAGAATCATCACCTGCTTGTCCTTACGCCGCAGGAAGGCGATGTTGCCGTCGGGCAGCCGATAGCCCAGATCGCCGCTGCGGTAGGCACGCTTGCCGTCATCGAGGACCACAAAATTCACCTGTTCGGGAGGATTGCCGATGTAGCCGCGCGACACGCCTTCGCCGAGGATGCATATCTCCCCGGTCCTGCCCTCTCGCACCGCCCTCAGGTCGTTGTCGAGTATCTCCACCTCGACACCCCTTACGGGCCTGCCCACCGGGTAAGTGCCGTCCTCAAGAAGCGTGGCGTTGTCAACTCGGAAATACGTGGCGCACACCGTCGTCTCACTCGGCCCGTAAGTATTGTATATCACGAAGTCCCGGTCTTTGAGCCACGTTATGTACGCCGCCCGCAGCACATCGCCGCCGCTGATGAGCAGCCGCAGCCGCGACGGGTGTACGCGGTAGCGGTTCATGTCGGCCAGCAGATACGGGAACCCGCTTATCTCCGTCACGCCGTGACGTTCGCAGAAAGCCATAAGGTCGGCAAGACTGCCGTCGTGCACCTCCTTCGAGGGTATGGCAAGCGCGGCTCCGTTCAGGAGCGTGGTGAAAACCTCCTCCACGAAGATGTCGAACGAGCACACGGAATATTGCAGCATCACATCGCCCGGCCCCACGTGGAACTCATGCTCGAAAGCCTCCGCATAGTTCACCACGCTGTGGTTTTCCACCACCACGCCTTTCGGCCGGCCGGAAGTGCCCGAAGTATAAAGTATGTAGGCCACACCGTGCGGCTCCGACCTGTCGGCCAGCGGCTGAGCCTCCGGCAGGTTGCGGCAGTAGCCGTCGGTTATCACGAAGTCCACCGACGCCGTACGCATCATATAGTCGATACGCTCCTGCGGCAGCGACGGCTCCGCGGGCACATAGGCCGCCCCACTCTTCAGCACTGCCAGCATGGCCGCCACCATCTCTATGCCGTGGCTCATCACTATGCCTACGGTCGCGTATCGGTCATCATAGAATTTCGACATTATGGCGTCAGCCATCGCGTCAAGTTCGCGGTACGTCACCGTCCGCCCGTCCTCCGCCACAGCCGTGGCGTCGGGTCTGTGTGCCGCCAGGTGTGAGAATCTGCTGTATATCGTATCCTTTTTCATTTTTATATTCCTTATACAAAAACAAATGAAAAAACGCTCCCGATTGTTCAATCTCAATTCTATCGGAATCAACGGCAGCGTCGCACTTTTTTCGTATCTTTGGCGTTTCAATGAAGAATCACCCCTTATCAGCAAAATTATGAACATAGGAGACAAAGCGCCCGAACTGCTGGGCACCGACCAGAACGGCAAGGAAGTAAAACTGTCCGACTTCGCCGGCCACAACCTCGTACTCTATTTCTACCCCAAGGACAACACCTCCGGATGCACCGCCGAGGCTTGCTCGCTGCGCGACAACATCGACGCCCTCGCCGCCAAAGGCTACAGCAGCGTAGGCGTCAGCAGCGACCCGGCCGCCTCGCATCAGAAATTCATCGCCGCCCACGACCTGCCTTTCACCCTCATTGCCGACACCGACCACCGCCTTCAGGAGGCCATGGGCGTATGGGGCGAGAAGTCCATGTACGGGCGCAAATACATGGGCACCCTGCGCACCACATTCCTTATCGGTCCCGACGGCACCATCACCCACATCTTCACGCCCAAGCAGATCAAGACCAAGACGCACGCCGACCAAATCCTCGCCGTCTGAACACGCCCTTGGTATATTCAACAGCGCGTCAAGTATTTACCCGCCGCATGGCGGGTTGTGCCACACCAAATAAGCCCAACCGAGGGGGGCACCGGCAAGTCCTCTAAGCCATTCTCTAAACCTTAAACCCTAAACCATAAACCACTAAATAAAATGCCGCCCGTGGGCACTCGGCTCACGGGCGGTATTCTATTTTGCGATTACAGTCTTTACTGCTTTGTCAGAGTAGCTACATAAGGTACAGCCGAGAAGTCCACGGTCACGACGTACTTGCCGGCCTCGGGGGTCTTGATGTTGCCGGCGTTGAACTTCAGAGGATTCAGCGAATCGCCCCAGTTGATGGTCCAGCCGTCATTGGCGCGTATCTTCCATTCGCAGTCGGCGGGGAAGTCGAGGGGTGCCGAAGTCCATACCAGGAAGTCGTCGGAGGGAAGCATCGGCTCGCTTGCGGCCCAGCCGTTGAAACCGCCTATGGCTCCCAGCGTGTTGATGGCACTGATCTTGATGGCACGGGTGCTGAGGGTGAACTCCACGTAGTAGAGACCCTTCGCGCCGGCGGTGATGTTGCCGCCGCCGTTGAGGCTGCCCTCGTAAACGCCCGGAGCTGTCTCCGTGAGTGCCTCGCCCACGCCCATGTCGTGGCCCTTCCAGTCATTGTCGGGGTTCATCTTGAAGCCTGCCTCGTCGATTACTACGACGCCGCTGTAGTAGTCGTAGTTGTCGGTGGTCAGTATCTGCGATGCCGTTGCGCTCCAGCCGTTGCTGCCGCCCGGGGTGTACATGCACTCGTAGGCCAGCTTGTACTCATAGGTATCGGTGAGCATGTTGATGGAGAACATCACGGGACCGTTGATGCCGAACTTGCCGGCCGGAGCGTCGGCCAGAAGGTCGCCGGTGGCGTCTGTGGCGCCGGCCGGGCCGTAGACCGTACCCGTAGCCGATACCACCTGCCATTCGGCGCCGTCCGTGGCCTGTGCCACCACGCTGAACACGGGGTCGTCGTAGGGGCTTACGTCGGTGTGGCCGAAGGGTATCTCCTGGTCGCCGACTTTGAGCGTGTAGCTGTCCTCGATTACCTTTTCAGCATCGAAGGGCTTGATGCTCAGCTCGTAGGGGCCGTAATAGAAGTCCGGACCGCCGATGCGCACTTCCGAGCTACCCTTGGCTGCATAGGCAGCGAAGCGCACGTATGCCTTGCCCTCGCGGGGATCGTGGGTCACCTTGTCGTAATAGAAATTCTGAAGCTCGTCGGCCGACACGCTGACAACGCCGTCTGCGCCGTTCTCGGTTTCGATGGCTACGGGCTCGGCGAAGTCCTCGGTCTTTGCCAGCTGTGCGGCCAGGCGCAGGGTGTAGCCCTCGGTGTCGCCGAGCGTGGCGACGGCCAGCTGTGCGGGCTTGTTCTGTGCGTTCAGCTCGATAAGGTTGAGGAGCGACGCATCGGGAGTTACCGCTATGACGGAGGCGTCGAAAGGAGCCTCCTGGGGGTTGGTCTGCGGCTTGGCCAGGCTGTCCTCCACCTCGTCGCAGGAGGTGAATGCGAGGCCCATGCCGAGAGCGCAGAGAATATACAGTTTGTTCATAAAGCGTTAGTCGTTGATGGTGAATGTGACCTCGTTGTTGTTGGCGTCAAGATTGACGGTGACGCTGTGGCCTGCGGCTCCGGCGAGCACGAAGCATCCCTCGCCCGTGACGGTGGGCAATGCTATGCCTGAGAAGGCATCGACATTGCTGCCGTCGGCGGCTGCCGACCATTTGGCGGCGCCCCAGCCGTTGAGAGCGTCGTAGAAGCGGCAGTAGAGCTTGTCGCCGTCACCGCCGAAGTCGGCCGGCATCTGGAAGGTGCCGGTATAGATGCCGGTGGCGCCTTCATCGGTCAGACGCCAGTCGGTAGCATAGACCGACTCGGCATCGGGAACGACCCAGCCGCCGTTGTTGCCCACCATGTAGGCGTAGTTGGTGACTACGGGCTTATGCTCGCCGCGTACCATAGTGACGGTCATCGCGTCCTCCTTGCTCATGTCTACGATGATGGTGACCTGACCGCCGTCCCAGTTCGGGAAGTGGAAGTTGTCCTTCGTGGCCTTGATGCCGTCGGTGAACTCGCCGTCGGCGTTGAACTCGCAGGTGATGTTGAAAGCGCCGTCCGATGCCACTGCGTCGCCGTTGTGGTTGTTGGCGGGGCCGTAGCTGAAGGTGTCCCAGTTGCCGTCGAGCTCGGTGTAGAAGCGGAAGAGCACGTCGCCGGCGGGGATATTGAACACACCGGTATAGATCTTGGAGCCGATGGCCTTGTCGTCCTCATAGAGGCGCCAGTTCTTCAGAGTCTCGGTAAGTTGCATGCTCCATTCCGAAGGCGTACCTACAAGGTAGATGAAGCCGGGAGCAGGCACTGCGAAGTAGGGCTTGACGTTCTTGAGCTCGATCCAGTTGCTCTTCACCAGGCCTACGCCGCCCTTGTTAAGCTGGGCGGTAGCACGGATATAAATGGGTGCGTAGCCGGGATTGAGTTCGTTCCACTGGTCGACTGTCTCTATGCCGTTCAGCTTGCAGAAGCCCATGGCCACCGCTTCCTGGTTGATGGTGAAGGCGGCCTGCGAGGGTTCGTTGGACTCGATGGCATAGACATTGTCCTCGCTCTTGTCGAGCGACATTTCCACGCCGTAGGTGGCGGCTGCCACGAAGCCGTAGTCGGGCTGCGAGCAGCTCAGGGCTATGGTGCCGCCGGGGGCGAGCTCGTAATACTGGTCGGCCATGGGAGGCGTGTTCAGCACGAAGCTCTCGGGGGTGTTGAGCGCGGGGGTGTCGTCGTCGGAGCAGGATGCGAAACCGCCGGCGAGGGCCAGTGCGCCCATCAGTATGCTGATTTTTTTCATAATCGTTATCTATTTTTATATAGCTCGTCGTCTGTCGGCAAAGAAGAATTCCCTCTTACCTATAAACTATCAACTATAAACTTTTTAAAATTAATAACCCGGATTCTGTCCTACGGTTGCTACGTACTGATAGGGAATGGCGTAGACCGAACGGAAGTCGGCGATGGAAGCGCCGGCTGCTTCGCCGCCCTTCCAGCTCCAGAGATACTGGCTGCCGGTGAAGAGGCCGAAGCGGATAAGGTCGCTGCGACGGTGGCCCTCCCAGTAGAGTTCGCACTGGCGCTCGTGCAGCAGGTCGCTCTTGCTGAAGCTGCCGACCTTGGGCAGGCCCGCACGGTCGCGCACCTCGTTGTAGTAGTAGAGGCCGTTGCAGTCCTTCACGCCGTTGAGCTCGCACTCGGCCAGCATCAGGTAGGTGTCGGCCAGGCGGAAGATGGGATAGTCGGCGTCGTTCATGCCGCTGGAGTTCTTCACAACCGGTCCGACGTTCGGGTCGTTGTCGTAGTTGTCCTCGCTCACGTAGCGGTACTTGCAGCATACATAGCCCTCGGTCTCGTAGCTCTCCAGGTCGGCCACGCTGTTGTTGAAGCCGTCGCCATAGAAGAGGTAGCGCTTGTCGCCGGGCTCGAAAGAGTTGATAAGCTCAGGCTTGACCTTGAGGCCGTTCCAGGGCGAGATGTCGCAGCCCCACTGCAGGAGCACATCCTTGGGGATGGCCGAGCAATATGCGCCGGCGCAGAGGTAGGTCGTGCCGCCCCAGCTCTCCATGGTGCCGGCCTGCTGCGGTGCGGCCCAGAGTATCTCACCCTTGCCTACGTAGCGGTCGTTGCTGCCGCAGAAGAGGTATTTGTATTCCCTGGCAAGGGTCATGCCGCCTTCAAGAACCTTCTTGCAGGCTGCGGCGCACTCCTCGTACATGGGAGTGCCGGTATAGACCTCGGCGTTGAGGTAGAGCTTTGCCAGCAGCATGTAGGCAGCCTCGCGGCTCACGCGGCCGTAGGTCTGCTCGGCGGCCACGGGTACGGAGGGAATGGCGTCCGTGAGGTCGGCCACTGTGGCGTCGAAGAGCTGCTTGCGGTCGTAGGTGGGAGGTATGGAACCTGTGAGGGAACCGGGAACCCAGGGGCCGTGACCGAAGAGGTCGATCATGTTCCAGTAGGCGAACGCGCGGAGCACGCGGGCCTCGGCGGTGAATGCCGTCTTCTCGGCGTCGGTGAGGAGGTCGCCGGCGTTGGCGATCTGCTCGATGAACACGGTGGTCTTGCGGGCGATGTCGGCCTCACGGGCATAGCTCAGGTAGGTCCAGGGATTGTTGTCGTACCAGGTGTGCTCGAAGATGGCGTGGTAGCCGGGGTCGTTCCATTCGTTCATGATGACGGCTCCGTCGGCGCTGAGCTCCTGGAGGTTCCAGTGGCAGCGCATGAACACGCCGTCGCCGCCGTTGGTGCCGGGATAGGATATGTTGCCCTCGTAGAGGAGCGAGCCGTAGAGGCTGCCCAGGTAGCCGTACCACTCTGCCGTGGTAGTGATGTCAAGCTTGGTCTGGGGGTCGTCGGGAGTGACGTCGAGGTCGCCGGCGCAGGAAGCGGTGGCAAGACCCAGGCCCAGGCAGGCTATGGCTGCATATTTATATAGTTTCATACTTTTATGTCTGTATTAAGAGAGTTTAGAATGTGGCCACTACGCCGAGAGAGAAGGTGATGGGGCGCGGATACACGCTTGAGTCGATGCCGGAGAACACCTCGGGGTCTACACCCTTGTACTTGGTGATGACGAAGGGGTTCTGCACGGCGCCGTAGAGGCGCAGACGCAGGGCGTTGTTGAGGAGTTCCTTCCAGGTATAGCCCACGGTGATGTTGTCGCAGCGCAGGAAGGAGGCATTGCGCACGAAGTAGTCGCTGAGCTGCATGGCGTCGGTCTTTGTGCTCTGCCAGATGTAGGTATTGTCGAGCAGGTTGCTCAGCGGCGGAACGGCCGTTACGCTGGCGAAGCAGTTGTCGACCTCGTTCTTGTTGTACATCCAGTTGCCGAAGCTGCCGCGCAGGGTGATGCCGAAGTCCCAGTTCTTCCAGCTGACGCTGTTCTGCCAGTTCAGGGTTACGGCCGGGTCCTTGGAGTGGTAGAGATAGCGGTCGTCGGGAGTGATTTCGCCGTCGCCGTTGCGATCCACGAATACATCCTCTACCGGGGTGCCGTCTGCATTGTAGACTTGCTCGTAAACCCAGAAGGAGAATGCGGGGAAGCCTTCCTGATGCTTCTGCACATCGCCGGCGGTACCGATGTTGCCGGTGGTGGTGTCGGCGCCTTCGGCCAGACGGGTAACCTTGTTCTTGTTCCAGGCTATGTTGAAGCTGCTGGTCCAGGTGAGTTGCTTGGTGACTACGGGACGCGTTACGAGGTTGAACTCAACGCCGATGTTCTCGAGGTCGCCGAGGTTCTGCGGACCGCGGTTGCTGAGGTTGGAGCCGATGGGATAGTTGGCTATCGTCAGCAGGTCCTTGGTCTTGCGCTTGTAGAAGTCGATGCTGCCGTTGATGCGGTTGTTGAGGAATGCGAAGTCCACGCCGGCGTTCCAGGTGTGTGTTTCCTCCCACTTCAGGGCTGCGTTGTAGGCGTTGGGCATGACGGTGTAGTAGAGCTTGCCGTCAGGACCCACGTACTGCTGGTTCATGTTGGTGCTCTGGTTGAACACGGGCAGATAGAAGTAGAGGTAGTCCTCGCCGAGGTCCTGCTGACCCGTGATGCCGTAGCCGGCGCGCAGTTTCAGTTCGTTCATGAACGAGCGTGCGCCCTCCATGAAGCTTTCGTCGAGGAGCTTCCAGCCTAAGGCTACCGAGGGGAATGTGCCCCAGCGGGTATCCTTGCTGAAGCGGCTGGTGCCGTCGCGGCGCACCGTGACGGTGAGCAGGTAGCGGTCCATGAAGCTGTAGTTCACGCGGCCGAAGTAGCTGAGCAGCTGATAGGGCTTGCTGTAGTAGACGGTGGGCGTGCGCTTGTAGCGGTCGAATTCCTGACCGGGAGCGTTCACGTAGCTGTAGTTGTGGCCCTTGAATTTGAATTTCTGCCAGGAGTAGCCGGCGGTCACGTCAAGACTGGAACGGATGGCCTTGAATTCCTTGTTGTAGTTGAGGTAGAAGTCGAGCAGCAGGTTGTAGCGCTCCTCGTTCTCCTTGTAAAGAGTGGTATAGCCGTCGCGTACGATATTGTCGCTTCCGGGCACATAGTGACCCGACTTCCAGGCTGCGGGCGAGAAGGGATTGTCGTAATTGGTGCACTCGCCGTGGCTGTAGTCGTAGGCGAGGTTGAGGTTGGCGCGGAGCTCGCGCAGGAAAGGCATCTTCAGGTCGAGCTGAAGGTTGCCGATGCTCTGGTACACCTTAGAATTGGAATTGTAGTCCTGAAGCTCTGCCACGGGGTTGAGCGAGTGGATGGTGTTGATGCTCGCTCCGTTGTCGCCGCTGATGAGGGCGCCGCCTGCGCCGTAGCTGGTGTAGTTGTTGAGGTTGTTGCCGCCGGGCATGAACACGGGCAGCGTGGGGTTGAAGCTTACGGCTCCGCCGAGCACGCCTTTCTGGTAGCGGTTGGTGATGTAGGCACCCTTGAGGTTGGCGTTTACGCTGAGCAGGTCATCGAAGAAGGTCGGAGTCACGCTCAGACTGAGGGCGGCGCGGTCCATGGCGGTGGTCTTGATGATACCGTTGTTGTTGGTGTAGCTCAGCGATGCGCGGTAAGGCACCTTGCCTGCCGTGCCGCCTACGCTCAGCGAGTAGTCGGAGCTGACGGAGGTGCGGAGCACTTCGTCCTGCCAGTTGGTGTTGTAGATGGTGCCGTCCACGCCGAGCGATGCCACGGGCTTCGAGTCGGGGCCGTAAAGCGCGGTGACATAGTTGGCGAAGGTGTTGCCGTCCATCATGTCGAGGGTCTTGCGGGCGGTGTTGACGTACATGTTGGCCGTGAAGTTGATCTGCGGTTTGCCGCTTTGTCCCTTCTTGGTGGTGATGATGATGACACCGTTGCTCGCGCGCGAACCATAAATAGCGGTTGCTGAAGCATCCTTCAGGATAGTCATGCTCTCGATGTTCTCGGGCGAGATGAGGCCGAGGGGGTTGCTGGAGCCCTTGACGCTCTGGTTCTCCATGGGCACGCCGTCGATGACGATAAGGGGCTTGTTGGAAGCAGCCAGCGAAGCGCCGCCGCGGATGATGATGTCGGCGCCGCCTGCGGGGTTACCGCCGTCGGTGGTGACGACCACGCCGGGGCTTGCGCCTACCAGCAGGTCCTGAGCCGATGTTGCCAGGCCGGCCTCGATTTCATCGGGCTTTACCACCGATACGGAGCCGGTGGCGTCGCTCTTCTTCACGACACCGTAGCCCACGACAACAAGCTCGTTCATGGCTACGGCGTTGGTCTTGAGATTCACGTTGATGGTGTTTCTGCCGTTGATTGCCACCTCCTGCGGCTCGCAGCCGATGTAGGAGAATACGAGGACGCCGTTGGCGGGCGCTTCGATGCGGTAGTTGCCGTCGATGTCCGTGGCTACGCCCGTGGTCTGACCCTTGAGCGTGACGCTGGCGCCTATGGCAGGATCGCCCTCAGGCTCATAGACTGTGCCTGTGACGACGTGCGTCTGCGCCAAAGCGGGGAATGCGAGGCAAAGCACTAATGTAAGCACAAGCCAAGCTTTCCGAGTCATTTGGAAACAAATGTACTTCATGCAAATGAAAATTGATAGTTGTATGTATTAATAATCTCTATTTCTCTACACCGGACGGCTACGGTATTAGACATGCCGCCCTTTATCTGCGACAAATTTAACCATAATTTTTACCCCCCCCCAATTTATTAATATTTTTTAACACAAAATTACTCAATATAGGGCAAATATGCCTTATTAACCTTTATTCACAAAGGTGTGTTCTGAATCGGCACATGGCTGTCACTACCTTTGCATCGTAACCAAATAAACACTACAGCCATGACATCTGTCCTCACACCCCGCACCGTCCGCGCTCTGCGCAGCCTGCCCCGTAACGAACGCCGCATTATGGCCTGGGCCCTACGCGGCAACATCGAAGAACGCCATCTGTCGCCGCTACAGCTTATGGTTCTCGGCGTCCTGCGCTTCTATCAGAACCGAACCACGGCGGCCGCCGCCGTCTGACACTTCGTCGCATCCACGATTTTTTTGTAACTTTGACACCGTTCATCACTTAACCAATCAGTCCAATGAAATTCAACACTATCGGATTCTTCACCGACAACTACGCCGGGGTGGATGCCGAGTACGCACGATGCACGGCCGCAGGAGCCCGCAGCGTGTTCCCGCCGACGACAATGCCCTGGGGACAGCGCACATGCTATATCGCCGACCCCGACGGCAACCTTATCGAAATAGGATCGTTCAACCCGGAGTGACGCAGTACACCATCGAGATACTCGCCGCCGAGACCGACGCGCGCGACTACCTGAGCCGTTTCCGCGACGTGCCACGCTTTGAGGAGTTATGCAAGGCATGTCCCGTCTACGGCACCACGTGGGCGTGCCCGCCGCTGCCACCGGAGGTCGGGGCCATCCCGAATGGAAGCTCGCGCGTACTGCTGCGCGCCGTCCGTGTCACGCCGTCTGTGCCACATCAGCCCGCATCAGAGGCCGAAGCTTATTTTGCAGCCGCGCGCATCCGGCTGCAGAAAGAGCTGCTGGCGCTGGAGCAGGCCACCGGAGGCCGTGCGTTCACGGGGATAGGAGGGTGCCGCATCTGCGAGGAGGGATGCACGCGCCCGGAGGGGAAACCGTGCCGGCACCCCGACCGGCTGCGTCCGTCGCTGGAAGCTCTCGGCTTCGACATAGAGCGCACGCTCGGCGAGCTGCTGGGTGTCAGGCTTCTGTGGCCCGCCGGAGGCACTCTGCCGGAATACCTCGTGGCGGTAGGCGCAGTGTTTATATAGGTAATAAGCCTTGCTCACACGTATTGGATATTGAAACCATTCATCAAACGACATGAGCAGAACAGCATTACTTATATCAGCACTATTCGCGGCATCGGCATGCATGCACGCCGAACTCGTCACCTACCCCGCCGGACCCGGCGTAGAAACACTCGACGACTTCACCGTGCAGGTGCGGCAGCCCGGCGAGGCATGGCGACCCGTGGCCGTTTACCCCATGAAGGTGGACGAGGTACGCGGCACGAAGCACTGCGCCGAAACGGCATCCATGGCCTACTTCGACTTCGACGGCACCGTGGAGGTGCGGGTGCGCTACAACAAGGGCGCCATCGCGCAGAGCCGCATCCGCCCGCTGTCGTACGGCATCGCCCACACCGCCGCCGACTCCACGCTCACATTCACGCTCGACAACCCGGCCAACATCTCTGTGGAGGTCAACGGCGACATATTCCACAATCTGCATCTCTTCGCCAACCCCCTCGACAGCATGCGCCCCTCGGCGCGCGAAATCAAGCGCGCGGGCCGCAAAGGCAGCCGGCTGCTCTACTTCGGCCCGGGTCTGCATAAAATCGGAGGAGGAAGCATGAAGATTCCCTCGGGCACGACTGTCTATGTGGACGGGGGCGCACGCGTGCTCGGCACGCTGCTTGCCGACAGCGTCAGCGACGTCACCTTCTGCGGGCGCGGCGAGATTCACCCCGCCGGCCGAGGCGCAGGCATCGAGGTGCGCAACTCACGCCGCATCAAGGCCGACGGCGTAGTCGTCACCCAGCTGCCCGTGGGCGGCAGCGACTCCGTCAGCGTCAGCAACGTCAAGGCCATCAGCTACTACGGCTGGGGCGACGGCATGAACGTCTTCGCCAGCAACAACGTGCACTACGACCGCGTCTTCTGCCGCAACAGCGACGACTGCTCCACCGTCTACGCCACGCGCAAGGGATTCCGCGGAGGCTGCCGCAACATCGCCATGGAGAACTCCACTCTCTGGGCCGACGTGGCGCACCCCATCATGATAGGTCTGCACGGCAGCGCCACCGAGATAGGCCTCGACGCACCGGCCGACACCATCAGCGACATCCTCTACCGCAACATCGACATCCTCGACCACCAGGAGCGCCAGATCGACTATCAGGGATGCTTCGGCATAAGCTGCGGCGACAACAACGTGGTGCGGCGCGTCACTTTCGACGATATCCGCGTCGAGGACTTCCGCCAGGGCCAGCTCGTCAACATCCGCATCTTCTTCAACAAGAAGTACTGCGCCGCACCGGGCACATCGGTCAGCGACGTCCTCTTCAAGGACATCGAGTATAACGGCAGGAACGCCGAGCTGTCGATAATCGCCGGCTACGACGACACGCGCAAGGTGTCGAACATCACATTCGACAACCTCGTCATCAACGGACAGAAGATCTCGGACGACATGCCCGGCAAGCCCAAGTGGTACAAGACCTCCGACTTCGCCCGCATCTTCATCGGCGAGCACGTGGACAACGTTGTCTTCCGCTGAGTGCGTTTTTTCGGTCGATTTTGTTTATATTTGCAGACACATTTATAATTGAATCGACATGAGACTTAACGGACGAAGACTCAGCGACAACGTCAGCGACCGCCGGCGCGGCTCGGCAGGCAGGCGCATAGGCATCGGCGGAGGCATCGCAGGCATCATTATCGTCGCACTGATGACACTGATGAACGGCGGCGGCATCGGCGACGTGTTCAGCAACGTGATGCAGCAGGGAGGCATCTCCCTGGGCGGTGACATGAGCGCCGACACGCAACTCACCGCCGAGGACCAGCGCCTCTACGAGCTGGCCTCGAAAGTGCTGGCCGGCACCGAGGACGTGTGGACGCAGGAATTCCGCCGACAAGGCTGGGGCGAATACGAGTGCCCCAAGATGGTGATTTACAGCGGAGCCGTCAACAGCGGCTGCGGACATGCCACATCGCAGGTGGGGCCGTTCTACTGCTCGGCCGACGAGACGGTGTACATCGACCTTGACTTCTTCAAGGACATGGAACGCAACATCGGCGCCGGAGGCGACTTCGCTTACGCCTACGTCATAGCCCACGAGGTGGGCCACCACGTGCAGCATCTGCTCGGCACCCTCGACGACGCCCACGCGGCCATGAGCCGAATGAGCGAGACCGAGAGCAACCGCATGAGCGTGCGTCTGGAACTTCAGGCCGACTTCCTGGCCGGCGTATGGGCCAACCGCGACAACGCGCTCTTCGGCAGCCTCGAGCCGGGCGACGCGGAGAGGGCAATAGCCGCCGCGTCAAAGATAGGCGACGACTATCTCCAGCGCAAGGCCTACGGCCGCGAGATGCCCGATTCGTTCAACCACGGACGCTCGGCGCAGCGCGTGGGATGGCTTAAGAAGGGCCTCGCCACGGGCGACCCCGCGCTCGGCGACACATTCACTCCGGCCTACGATGAGCTTTGACGTAGACGAGCGCTACATGCGCCGCGCCCTGCAGCTGGCCGCCCTGGGCGCAGGCCACACGTCGCCCAACCCGATGGTGGGCGCCGTCATCGTCGGCCCCGACGGCGGCATCATAGGCGAAGGCTGGCACCGCCGCTGCGGCGAGGGTCACGCCGAGGTGAACGCCATCGCCTCGGTGCGACGCCCCGAGCTGCTGCCGCACAGCACCATGTACGTGACCCTCGAGCCGTGCTCGCACTGGGGCAAGACCCCGCCATGCGCGTCGCTCATCATCAGCAAGCACATCCCGCGGGTGGTGGTAGGCGCCTCCGATCCCTTCCCCGCCGTCAACGGCCGCGGCATAGCCATGCTGCGCGAGGCCGGAACGGAGGTAGTCACCGGCGTGCTCGCGCAGGAAAGCCTGCGCCTGAACGCCCGCTTCATCATCGCGCATACGCAGCAGCGCCCCTTCGTACTGCTGAAGTGGGCGCAGAGCGCCGACGGCTTCCTTGACCGCCGCCGACAGCCCGGCGGTGCGGCGGCCCGCATATCCACTCCGCTGACGTCGCTGCTCACGCACCGTCTGCGCGCCATGTGCGACGCCATCCTCGCCGGAAGCGGCACCGTACTGGCCGACGACCCGCGCCTCGACGCGCGTCTGTGGCCCGGCGGCCGTGCGCCCCGCCCCGTGATTCCCGACCGCCGCGGCCGCGTGCCCCGCACGGCGCGCATCATGCGGCGCGACCCCATCATCGTCCGTTCGGCCACCGACCCGGCGGAGCTGCTCCCCGTGCTCTACCGCGAGCACGGCATCACGTCGCTCATGGTGGAGGGCGGCAGCCGCGTGCTGGCCTCATTCGTGGATTCCGGCCTCTGGGACGCCGCGAGGGTGGAGGTGTCGCCGCAGAGCTTCGGCGCCGAAGGCACGGCGCCTGCGCCCGTTCTGCCCTTGATGCCCGCGAGAACCGACATCGTCGACGGCAACAGCATACACTTCTACTCGCAAAGCCCCCTCGTCGACGTTAAAAACCTATAAAATTAAATTAAATCGAATCAAATATCGGCAATTGTTTGCCCACTTGCCCGCAAAATTTTAATTTTGCAGCTTGAAAACTTATCATCACATGATTAAGAAACAAGCAATCATAATGGCGTTTGCTGCGACGTGCTCCCTTGCCGCATGCAACTCAAGCGACACCGAGTATCACGAAGCCGAGCTCGACGGCAGCGCCATCGTCAAAGGGTTCTCTCTCGTAGAAAACAACAAGATACTGGCCGACCTCGACAGCGTCTTCTTCTCCATCGACCTCGTGGCCGGAGAGATTTTCAACGCCGACTCCCTTCCCAAAGACACACGCATCAACGGTCTGGCCGCCAACATTACCACCGACAACGCCTCGGCCGTGACGCTCTACATCCCCCGCGTCGGCAAGGAGGACTCCGTGGTCAACTACCTTGAGCACAGCTCCGACACCATCGACTTCTCCAACGGCCCCGTACGCCTGGAAGTGACGTCGCTCAGCGGCCTCAACAAAAAGACCTACCGCGTCAGCGTCAACGTGCACAACGTTGTCAGCGACTCGCTGTGCTGGGGTTCCTCGGCCTACACCGCCCTGCCCGTGCCCGGCAACGCCACCGCCCAGCGCACCGTGCTCAAGGACGGCACGGCCTACACCTTCAGCACCGACGGCACCGGCTACGTCGTAGGCGCAACCGGCGACTATGCCGCCTGGAATGCCGAGACGTTCACCCCCGGCTTCGACATGGACATCAACAGCATCACCGCCGGAGCCGACGGGTTCTACGCCCTCGCCGCCGACGGCACGCTCTACCATGCCGCCGCAGCCGCCGGCCCCTGGAGCGCGACCAACGCCCGCTTCCACGCCATCTACGGCTACCTCGGTTCCTGCCTAATAGGCTGCACCCGCGCAGGCAGCGGCTACGCCATCGACACCTATCCCTCAGTCAACCACGTGATAGCCATGCCTGAAGGCATGCCCGTCAAGGCATTCTCTCCCGCCGTTACGCTGAGCTCCGGCAGCTCGTCGAGCCCGCAGATAGTCATCACCGGCGGCCGGCGCGCCGACGGCTCGCTCAGCTCCGACACCTACGGCTTCGACGGACGCAACTGGGCCAAGCTCAGCGCCAAAGGTCTGCCCGAAGGCCTTGAGGCTCCGGCCGTGGCACCCTACTACTCGCTGCGCGCGACCAACATCACGTGGCGCCCCGAGGTGTTCCCCACACTGCTCAGCTTCGGCGGCCGCAAAGCCGACGGCACCATCAACCGCACCGTCTACATGAGCCGCGACTGGGGCATGCACTGGCAGAAAGCCGACTCGCTGCTCCAGCCCGCACCCGAGATGCCCTGCGTCTACAACGCACAGGCCATCGTAGCCGACAAGACCCTCAGCATAAGCCGCACCTCGGCATGGCGCGAGTTCGGCGCCGTGCGTCTGCCGCTTGGCGCACGCCTTGAAGGCGCATCGGCAGGTCGCGCCACCGCGCCCATTACCGAATGGGACGCTCCCTACATCTACCTCTTCGGCGGCCAAAACGCCGACGGCTCGCTCAACGACGCCATCTGGCGCGGCGTTATCACCCGCTTCACATTCAAGCCAATACAATAAGAGGCAATTCCAATCAAAAGCATCTCAGCGGCGCGGACTATCCGTGCCGCTGCTTTATATTTTGTTTCCGGATAGCTTTATGATTGTGCCTTGCAAGAGGGTTTTGCAGGACTCGATATTTTCATCTTGAATGTAGGGACACACGGCTCGTGTGTCCACGTAACTAACTATGAATCAACCAAAAACATTCGGACGCACGAGCCGTGCGTCCCTACAATTCGAGGTATCTACAAGGTGACGGAATCGGAAGCCCGCGGAGCGCGGCGGGCAGTTTCCAGCCCATGCGTGAGGAGGCAAAGCCGACGAGCCATGGGTTGCGGGGTGTAAACACCTGCGCAGCAAGCTCCGGCAGGATGCGCAGCTGCGCCTTTCCGGACGTTAGTCCGTGGGGCCGTCGGTGTGTGCCCGGACCAAGGTCCGCAGGCACGCGCTGTCGCTCCCTGCCGGAGCTCGGCGCGTGGGGGATGGTGGTGTCCTATCCCATGGCTCGTCGGCTTCGCCTCCTCACGCATGGGCTGAAAAATGCCCGCCACGCTCCGCGGGCTTCCGATTTTAGAGTTTATAGATAGGGGATAGGTAAGAGGGTTGAATCAATAATTGCGTAACAGTATGTTATGCGCAGATTTTTTTGACTTTTTCAACATCAAGTTGCTCAGTTTTATATTTTTTTGTAAATTCGCAGCGCAGACCGTTTCGCAGAAGCCCCGGTCTGGGGTTAAGCGGTGCGGGATGTAGTGAACATACATAAGAAAGCGTTTATCCGCGCTGATTCTTGACTTTCCGGAATTCTCGCAAAATTCATTTAGATGTCAAGGATTGTGCAACGGTAGATGCCCGTGGATATGTGATTATCTTGCATCCGGCTTGCTATTTCGTGAGAAATACAGCCCGGAGCATCAATTGCATATACAAGCGTGGGCTTCTGCGTTGCCGTCCGACATCTAAAGGGCAATGCGAGAAGCCTCGGAAAGTAGGACGGTAACAGATACAGATTCCTACGCTTTTTTCGTACAACAACAGATGCCAACGAGGGGATGACTGAGGCATAAATGTACAGAATGAAATTCGATCACAAAAAAATCGAAGAAAAGCTTCACACTTTTTGGAGAGAGAATACAGAGAGGATGCAATACTTTATATGTGGAAAGGAGGTCTTCCCTGAACGCATATCTTCTTGCTCTTTCCAACTTAGTGAAGTCGAATCCACAGAAGGCTACAACTTTGAAGTATCTACACTCAATCTTAGAGTGCAAATAGACTCTATGGAAGCCGCTTATAAGGCCGATTCCCTGATTAAGGTTATCCCAACGATGACGTTGGAGAACGGAATGCCAGAAGAAGAAGTAATGGGTATTCATAACAACCGAATTTTCCTTCGGAAATAAAACATCTCTCAAAACGTAAAATATCAAATGAACTCAATCATTCAAAAACTTTGGATGTTCATAGCGGCGCTATGCGCATCCCTCTCCGCTTCCGCCTACGACTTTGGGTCAGACGGGTTGTGTTACAACATTCTGTCGGAAGAAGACCGCACTGTTGAAATAACATATTACAGCATTAGTACGGATAATAAGTATCTTGTTTCCGGAGACATAAATATCCCCCGGAAGGTAATTAGCAACTCCAAGACGTATACCGTGACTTCTATCGGAATTTACGCGTTCCGCTACTGCAGCAGCCTGACCTCCGTGACCATTCCCAACTCCGTGACTTCTATCGGGAATTACGCGTTCCATCGCTGCAGTAGACTGACCTCCGTGACGATTCCAAACTCCGTGACTTCTATCGGAGAATCAGCATTCAATGGCTGTAGTAACCTGACTTCCGTGACGATTCCAAACTCTGTAACTTCTATCGGAAATTGGGCGTTCAGTGGCTGTAGCAGATTAGAGAACATAAATGTTGATCCTGAAAATGCCAAATATTCATCTATAGATGGAGTCCTCTATAACAAGGATGCGACAAGCCTTATAAGATGTCCGGAAGCAAAAAGCAATGTAACGATTCCCAGCTCCGTCACTTCTATCGGAGGGAGTGCGTTCAGCGGATGCAGCAGGTTGACTTCCTTGACGATTCCCAACTCCGTGACTGAGATCGGAGATGGCGCGTTCAATGACTGCAATAATTTAAAAACCATATATATGCAATGCGAAGTTCCCATTGAATGTAATCCTGGATTCAGTGATAATTCACTCAAAGAGACTATATTATATGTCCCGGTGGGCACGAAAGCGGAATATGAGAAAGTTGACCCGTGGAGAAATTTCTGGAATATCGAGGAGATAGATTTCAGTGGCATTGACGGAATTGTGGCCGATGAATATGGAACACCTAACATTTCTGTAAATAATGGTATACTGACAATTGACGGAATCGGTAGTCACGAAACCGTTACGGTCTATGACATGGAGGGCCGGATATTCTACAACGGCACATCGCATACCATAGACAAACTGACACCGGGCTTATACATTGTGAAAGCCGGAAGCAGGTCAATAAAAATCTCAATTTAAGCTGTCATGGATGAAAACAATTATCTGATCCAGTTTGAGTATAGAGGCGAAACGCACAGCATCCACAACCTGTCGCACTGCGATTTCTCCAAAGGAGATTTCAAAGACAAAGGGATGATGGCCGAAATCATCGAGGACTATATCCGAACTAACAATCTCCATAAGGATGGGGCTAAAGCAACAAATGCACGCCTATTTGGAAAAGGAGGAGAGCTAATCACCCGCGTTCCCGATTTTGGAACAGAATTCAGCATCTGACGATTCCACCCATACGCGACACCGGCAGGCCATAACAGGCAACAGTCCTTATGGCCTGCTTTTTTGATAACAAACGGCCGCCTCGGCGCCCGTACGGACGCAAGCTCCCCGAGCTTGCCGCTTTTGGGTGGCCGTATGCCCCGGGAACGCGGCTGCGCCGCTTATCCCGGGGTTAACCACAGACGCGTCCTCTTCGAGGGCTTGAGGGCGAGATTCTTGATGTATATAATTGATTACCTGGTATTTATTGGCGGACGCACGGGCCGTGCGTCCCTACAATTCGAGGGTTCCATATGGCGGGCTTCCTTTTTTAGAGTTTATAGTTTATAGGGGATAGGTAAGAGGGGGGCACGGAGGGTTCTTGAACGCAACAGTTACAAAATTTGGCGGGTAAGATAATAAAGTTTAATTTTACCATGCAAAACAACATTATCGTCATGGACATATCTATACAAGAGATTCCGGTCACTGCCGAAATCGGGCTTCTCGGCCACACATTCAGCGGGCTGGCCGAGGTGGAGAGTGCAGTCGAAGTCAGCGCCCGCATCCGCACGGGCGCGCTCGGCTACCGCGACATTGCCCGCCGCACTCCCGACCGGCCCATTCCCGACGTGCATGTAGCCCTGCTGTATGAGCCCTATCCCTGCTTTGACTCCTACGACTACGCAAGCGAGACACGCCGCTACTGCAACTATTTCCTGTCTTCCCGCCCGTTCACCAACGCCGATATCGAACGTCTGAGCAGGCTCAGAATGTCGTGCAACAACTGCCTGGTGACGGAAAATATTCCGGCCGGCGACACACCCGCCCTGTACTACCGCGGCGACGGTCCTGTCATGCTTCTGGCCCGGGTGCCGGATAGTGAGTACTAATATTCTTGCAGTTAAAAACATATAAAATAGGCCCCGAATTGTCATAATTATGGGGTTTTGTTTGCCATCTTGCACCGAATAAATTAATTTTGCACGTTGAAACCAACGTGAACGTATATACCGCACCGGATTAACCACCACATCGCCCGGAAAATGCTTAACGCCTTACGCCGCATATTGCTCATAGCCGTCGCCGCACTCGGCACGGCCTGCGCAGCATCCGCCCAGGAAGCGCCCTACCGATTTGACTTCGGCGGCTCGCTGGGCATGGACAGCTATCTGGGCGACGCATCGTCGTCGGTGTTCAGCCATCCGGGCTTTACGGCGGACGTGCAGATGCGCTATATCCCCAACGTGCGCATGGCTTTCCGCGGCATGCTCTCCATGCAGGGCCTCAGCGGCAACACAGCCGACATGGCCAACGTGCTGCCCGACGGCGAGCAGCTGGAATTCACCTCTACGGTCTACGCCCTGGACCTGCGCTACGAGTTCAACTTCCTGCCCTACGGCATAGGCGAGACCTACAAGCGTCTGCGCCGCTTCACGCCCTACCTGACGCTGGGCCTGGGCGTGAGCATGGCGTCGTCGGGCGGCAGCACGGCCGTAGCGCCGACGCTGCCGATGGGCATAGGAGTCAAGTACAAGCTGCGCAAGCGGTGGAACCTCTTCGCGGAGTTCACCATGACGAAGGCCTTCGGCGACAAGCTGGACGGCGACCGCCTGCACGACCTCAACCAGATAAAAACCGAATTTTACAAGAGCACCGACTGGTACTCGCGCCTGACCGTAGGCATCAGCTACGAGTTCGGCGAACGATGCGCCACCTGCCATTACGTTGACTGACATGGAATACATCGACTCACCCAACATACAGCTTGACATGTCGCGCCTGCCGCGCCACATCGCCATAATCATGGACGGCAACGGACGCTGGGCCCGCGCCCAGGGCCTCGAACGCTCGGCAGGACACGTCGAGGGGGTGAAGACCGTACGCCGCATCACGGAGGAGGCCTCGCGCCTGGGCATAGAATTTCTGACGCTCTACGCCTTCAGCACCGAGAACTGGAACCGCCCGCAGGAAGAGGTGGACGCCCTGATGCACCTTATCGCCACCGCAATCGAGCGCGAGACGCCCGACCTGATAAAGAACAATGTGCGCCTGCGCGTAATAGGCGACGCCTCGCGCATGCCCGAAGACACCCTGCGGCGCCTCCAGCGCTGCGAGGCCGACACATCCATGGGCCAGGGACTGACGCTGGTGCTCGCCATCAGCTACTCCTCGCGCTGGGAGATAACCGACGCCGCCCGCCGCATAGCCGCGGAGGCCGCCGCCGGCAGAATCAATCCCGACGAAATCACGGACAGCACGCTGTCGGTCAACATGGCAACAGCCTTCATGCCCGACCCGGACCTGCTCATACGCACCGGCGGCGACATGCGCGTAAGCAACTTCCTGCTCTGGCAGATAGCATACGCCGAGATTTACGTCACCGACATTTACTGGCCCGACTTCAACGCCTACGACCTGCGCAGAGCCATCTCCGACTATCAGCACCGCCAGCGGCGCTTCGGACTCACGGGCGACCAGGTTATAAAAAATTAGCACCCCAATCCATTGCCAACACTCATCACAAAATATGCGATATAAATCGACCATTCTTGCTATGCTTCTTGCCGCCGCGCCCGTGACAGCCGCGGCGCAGGAGGCCGCCGACACCATATACAACCCCCAGATTGTATACGGAGCTCTCCCGAAAGTCTACGAAATCGCCGATATCCAAGTCACGGGAGCGCCCAACTACGACGACTTCACCGTCCTCGGATACGCCGGCATCAAGGTAGGCGACCGCATGGCAATCCCCGGCGACGACCTCACAGCCGCCGTCAAGCGCCTCATGCGCCACGGACTCTTCTCTCAGGCTCAGGTGAAGGTGCTGAAGACCGCCGGCGACAAGGCATGGCTCGAACTGGCGCTGCGCACCCAGCCGCGCATATCGAAGGTCAACTACATCGGCATGAAGAAGGGCGACCGCGACGACATCGCCGAGAAGCTCCAGCTGATGAAAGGCAACCAGATAACGCAGAACATCGTCAACCGCGCCGAGGCCATCGTCCGCGCACACTACAAACAGAAAGGCTACGGCAATGCCGACGTCAAGATCACGCTCCACGAGGACCTCTCCGCGCCCAACGAGATGATAGTAGACATCGCCGTCGACCGCCACGACAAGGTGAAGGTACACAAAATCTACCTCGACGGCAACGAAGTGCTCTCCGACTCCAAGCTCAAGCGCACCATCAAGAAAACCAACGAAAAAGGCAACATCCTCAAGCTCTTCAGCCAGAAGAAATTCGTGGAGAGCGACTATCAGGACGACCTCAACCGCATTCTTGAGAAATACAACGAGCTGGGCTACCGCGACGCCCGCATCGTGGCCGACAGCATCGTGCCCTACGACGACAAGAGCATCGACGTCTACATCAAGCTCGACGAGGGCAACAAATACTACGTCAAGGACATCAACTGGGTGGGCAACACCGTGTATCCCTCCGACGTGCTCGGCACCTATCTGGACATGAAGCCCGGCGACGTCTACAACCAGAAGCACATGAACAAGCGCCTGACGCAGGACGACGACGCCGTGAGCAACCTCTACATGGACAACGGCTACCTCTTCTTCGACCTCGTGCCCGTGGAACGCGAGGTAAGCGGCGACAGCATCTCGCTGGAGATGCGCATCACCGAAGGTCCGCAGGCCCGCATCAACAACGTAATCATCAACGGCAACGACCGCCTTTACGAAAAGGTGATACGCCGCGAGCTGCGCGTGAAGCCCGGCGACCTCTTCAGCAAGGCCGACCTCATGCGCTCGGCGCGCGAAATAGCCCAGACGGGCCACTTCAACCCTGAGAACATGGACATACGTCCCGAGCCGAACCAGGAGAACGGTACCGTCGACATCCTCTTCAACCTCGAGAGCAAGGCCAACGACCAGATTGAATTCTCGCTCGGATGGGGACAGACCGGCATCATAGGCAAGCTCTCGCTCAAGTTCACCAACTTCAGCATCAAGAACCTGTTCTATCCCAGCACCTACCGAGGCATCATCCCTCAGGGCGAAGGACAGACGTTCACCATCAGCGCCCAGACCAACGCCCGCTACTACCAGGCCTACAGCGTAAGCTTCCTCGACCCCTGGTTCGGCGGCAAGCGACCCAACTCGCTCAGCATCTCGGCATTCTACAGCCGCCAGACCGGCGTCAACTCCTCCTACTACAACAGCACCTGGGGTAACTCGGCATACAACTACCCCTACTACGGAGGCTACGGCTACGGAGGTTACGGCTACGGCAACAACTACTACAACGACTACTACCAGAACAGCTATCAGAACAGCTACGACCCCAACAAGGTGCTGCAGATGGCAAGCTTCAACGTAGGCTTCGGCAAACGCCTCAAGTGGCCCGACGACTACTTCACCTTCACCGCCGAGCTCGGCTACAACTGGTACTACCTCAAGAACTGGGACTACCTCTACTACATGAACAACGGCACCTCCAACGCCATTGTCCTGGGTCTGACGCTGGCACGCAACTCCATCGACAATCCTCTGTACACCCGCAGCGGTTCCAGCTTCTCGCTCAATCTCCAGCTCACTCCCCCGGCATCGCTCTTCGGCAAGAAGAACTGGAAGAAGCTCGCCGAGGAACAGACCCCCGAGGCCAAGAAAGAGCTCTACCACTGGATAGAATACTGGAAGCTGCGCTTCAAGAGCCGCACCTACACGCCGCTGTGCAACGCCAACGGCACCTACACGCCCGTACTCATGACCCGCGCCGACTTCGGTCTGCTCGGCAGCTACAACAAGTATCTGAAATCGCCTTTCGAGACATTCTACGTGGGTGGCGACGGCATGAGCGGCTCCTACACCTACGCCACCGAGACCATCGCCCTGCGAGGCTACGACAACGGCCAGCTGACCCCCTGGAGCCGCGAGGGCTACGCCTACAGCCGTCTGGGCCTGGAGCTGCACTTCCCGCTGATGCTCCAGACCTCCACCACCATCTATGCCCTGGCCTTCGTGGAAGGCGGTAACGCGTGGACATCGGTCAAGAAGTTCAATCCCTTCGACATGAAGCGCTCGGCCGGCGTCGGCGCACGCATCTATCTGCCCATGGTCGGCATGATGGGTATCGACTGGGCCTACGGTTTCGACCGCGTGAACGGCGAGAAGGGCGGCAGCCACTTCCACTTCATTCTCGGACAAGAATTCTAAACTTTTTGTACTCCAAAGCGTCTAAACATAAAATGCTGTTTAAACGCACCTAAAACAAAAGAAGAAATGAAGAAACTCATCCTCACCCTCGCAATAGCACTGGCCGCAACATTCGCCGCCGGCGCTCAGAAGTTCGCCATGGTCGACATGGACTATATCCTCCAGAACGTGCCCCAGTACGAGATGGCCAACGAACAGCTCAACCAGCTCTCGCAGCGCTGGCAGCGCGAAGTGGAGCAGGCCGGCAAGGAAGCTGAGGCCATGTACCAGAGCTACCTCTCGGACAAGGTATTCCTCACCCCCGAGCAGGTGAAGAAACGCGAAGAAGAAATAGTCGCCAAGGAAAAAGCCGCCACCGAGCTTCGCTTCAAATACTTCGGACCGGAAGGCGAACTCTACCAGAAGCGCCAGACCCTGCTCAAGCCCATTCAGGACGATGTGTACAACGCCGTCAAGAAAGTGAGCGAGGAGCGTGGCTATCAGGCCGTGTTCGACCGCGCATCGTCCAGCGACATCGTGTTCGCCTCGCCGCGCATCGACATCAGCAACGAAGTGCTGGCCCGTTTAGGTTATTCCAAATAAATTCCTTATCTTTGCCCCTGCATAACCAGAACAGCTTAATCTCAGAAACAATCAAACCTAAATACAAGAAATGATCAAGAAACTCATTCTCGCCGCTATCGTGGCGCTTCCCTTCTCTGCTTTCGCACAGAAATTCGGCGTAGTCAACATCGAAACCGTATTCCAGGCAATGCCTGAGACGACTACCGCACAGACCCAGATGACCGAAGCTTCCAAGAAATACGAAGACGAGTTCGCCAAGCTCCGCGAGGAAGTGGACAAGCTCTTCACCGAGTACCAGAACCTCCAGAAAGACCCCGCCACTCCCGACGCCATCAAGGAGCGCCGCCTCAACGAGCTTCAGGAGCGCGACCAGAAGGTGCAGCAGTTCCGCAACACCGCAAGCCAGGACCTCGCACGCCTTCAGGAACAGCTCATGGCTCCCATCCAGCAGAAAATCAACGAGGCCGTCAAGGCTGTGGGCCAGGAAGGCAACTACACCTTCATCTTCCCGCATGAAGAAGCCCTTCTGCTCTACACCGGCAGCGACGTCACCGACGTCACCAACGCCGTGAAAGCCAAGCTCGGCATCAAGTAAAAACCGTCCGGCATCACACTGCGGGCGCCTCTGAATCGCAGAGGCGCCCGCAGCCGTTTTCAGCCGACGCATGTGCCGTATTTTCAACAATCAGCACTTTTTATCTGTTAATAATTGATAGAAAAGCAAATTCTGATTAACTTTGCGTACAAATAGGTCAAACCACTACCGAATCCAATGGAAAAATACGACCATCTCAACGAATACATCCGCGACGCCATCCGCGACAACTGGGAAGAACTCGCCCTCACAGACTTCCACGGAGTCTCGTTCCAGTACCGCGATGTAGCCCGCAAGATTGAAAAACTGCACATACTCTTCAAGCATATAGGCATCGAACCGGGCGACAAAGTCGCCCTCTGCGGCCGCAACTCAGCACAGTGGGCCATAGCGGCCCTCGCATGCCTCACCTACGGCGCCGTGGCCGTGCCCATCCTCCACGACTTCAAGAGCGACAACATCCACCATCTCGTCACGCATAGCGAGGCCAAGCTCTTTTTCGTAGACGAAGCCATCTGGGAAAATCTCGATCCGGATTCCATGCCCATGCTGACGGGTGCGCTGCTCATTGCCGACTACTCGCTGCTGTTCTCCCGCGACCGGCGCCTGACCGAGGCCCGCGCCCACCTCAACGAGCTCTTCGGCCAGCGCTGGCCCGACCGCTTCACTGCAGCCGACGTGGACTACCCCGTGTTCACGCACGATACCCTCGCGCTCATCAACTACACCAGCGGCTCCACAGGCTTCAGCAAAGGCGTCATGCTCACATACGGCAACCTCTGGAGCAACATCCGCTACGCCATCGACGACCTCACCTTCCTGAAGCCCGGCGACGGCATGGTGTGCATGCTGCCGCTGGCCCACATGTACGGCCTCGTGTTCGAGATGATTCACACCTTCGTCAAGGGCTGCCACATCTACTTCCTCACGCGCACCCCATCGCCGAAGATTATCATGGACGCCTTCGCCACCGTCCACCCGAAGCTCATCATCACCGTGCCGCTGATTCTCGACAAGATCATCCGCACGCGCGTCTTCCCTCTGCTCGACAAGCCGCTGATGAAGATACTGATGCACATCCCTCTTGTCGACGACCATCTGCTCGACAAAATCAAGGAACGCCTCATGACTACCTTCGGCGGCAACCTGCATGAGATGATAATAGGAGGCGCGCCACTGAACGCCGACGTAGAGGCATTCCTGCGACGCATACGCTTCCCCTTCACCGTAGGCTACGGCATGACCGAATGCGCGCCACTCATAACCTACAGCCCGTGGGACAAACAACGCCCCGGCTCGTGCGGCCGGCTCGCCGCACGCATGGAAGCGCGCATAGACTCGCCCGACCCGGCCCACAAGCCCGGAGTGCTGTACGTGCGCGGCGCCAACGTCATGAAAGGCTACTACAAGAATCCCGAGGCCACAGCCCAGGCCCTCGACAAGGACGGCTGGCTCAACACCGGCGACATTTGCAGCATGGACGGGGACGGATACCTCACCATACGCGGACGCGACAAAAGCATGATTCTCGGCCCCAGCGGACAGAACATCTACCCCGAGGAGATAGAGCAGAAGCTCAACAGCATGCTATACGTGGCCGAAAGCCTCGTAGTCGACGACGACAACAAGCTCGTGGCTCTCATATACCCCGACTTCGACACGGCTCACAAGGTAGGCCTCGACGACAGGCAGATAGAGCAGCAGATGAACCGCAACATCGAGCAGCTCAACGACGAGCTGCCGGCCTACAGCCGCGTCAGCCGCATGCGCATGATGCACGAGGAGTTCGAGAAAACGCCCAAGCGCTCTATCAAGCGCTATCTCTATCAGCACTGATGGAACTGACGGCTTCGCTACGCAAGACCATAGCGTCGCTCGCCTCGGCGCGCCACCGGCGCGAGGCGGGACTCTTTGCCGCCGAGGGCACCAAATGCGTACTCGACACCCTCGGCGCATTCCGCCTGCATTGCCTCGTCGCCACGGCCGCGTGGCTCGAGGAACATCCGGACGCAGCGCCGGCGGACGCGACCGTCATAGCCCGGCGTCCCGACATGGAGCGCATGTCGGCCCTGTCAACGCCGCCGCCCGTGATAGCCGTCTACCATATACCCGAGGCGTTGCCGCCCGTCATCCGCCCCGACGACATCACGCTGGCACTCGACTGCGTGCAGGACCCCGGCAACCTCGGCACAATAGTGCGCGCCGCCGACTGGATGGGCGTAGACACCATCCTCGCCTCGCACGACACCGCCGACATCTTCAGCGCCAAGGCCATCCAGGCCACCATGGGAGCCATCTCCCGCGTGCGTGTGCATTACTGCGACCTGCCTGCCGCGCTGCGCTCCTTGCCGCAAGGTCTCCCCGTATTCGGCACCTTCCTAAACGGCGAGAACATCTACACCGCCCCCGGCCTTGACGGCGGTGGCGTACTCGTGCTCGGCAACGAAGGGCGCGGCATCTCCGAGGACACGGCCGCATGCGTAACACGCCGGATCACCATTCCCAGCTATCCCCCCGGGCGCCCCACATCGGAGAGCCTCAACGTAGGCGTAGCCGCCGCCATCGCAATGGCTCAGATGCGCGCCGCACGCTTTACCCGCTGATACCTATGGCAAAGAAAACAGTCAAGACCGCATGGTTCTGCAGCCAGTGCGGAGCCGAATCGCCCAAATGGCAGGGACGCTGCCCGGCCTGCGGAGCATGGAATACAATGGTGGAGGAACGCGTAGCTGCGGCTCCGGCTGCCTCCAAATCCTCCACACGACGCGCCAGGCCCGCGCAGGCGGTGGCAGTAAACGACATCGAGGCCCTCAACGAGCCCCGCATCCTAATGCCCAGCAAGGAACTCAACCGTGTGCTGGGCGGTGGCCTCGTCAACGGCTCGCTGGTACTTATCGGCGGTGAACCCGGCATAGGCAAGAGCACGCTCGTGCTTCAGAACCTGCTCGCCATCAAGTCGCGCACCATACTCTACGTCAGCGGCGAGGAAAGCGCCACACAGCTTAAACTGCGAGCCGACCGCATAGGCCGCGGCTCCGACAACGTGTTCATCGTCTGCGAGACATCCCTCGAGAACATCATGGACCACATCGACGCCGTGCAGCCCTCGATTCTCGTGGTCGACTCCATCCAGACCATCGCCTCTGACGCGCTCGACTCGGCGGCCGGCAGCGTGGGTCAGGTGCGCGAATGCGCCGCACGGCTGCTCAAATATGCCAAGGAAAGCAATGTGCCGGTGCTGATGATAGGCCACATCACCAAAGACGGCACTCTCGCCGGCCCCAAAGTGCTGGAACACATCGTCGACGCCGTGCTCCAGTTCGAGGGCGACAGCCAGTACATGTACCGCATCCTGCGCCCCATCAAGAACCGCTTCGGAAGCACCTCCGAGCTGGGCATCTACGAGATGGCGCGCACCGGCCTGCGCGAGGTCACCAATCCCTCCGAAATGCTCCTGAGCCACAGCGCCGAATCCCTAAGCGGCGTAGCGATAGGCGTCACCGTTGACGGCGCCCGTCCATTCCTTATCGAAGTGCAGGCGCTCGTAAGCACCGCCGCCTACGGCACCGCCCAGCGTTCCGTCACCGGCTTCGACTCCAAACGCATGAACATGCTGCTCGCCGTACTTGAGAAGCGGGTGGGCTTCAAGCTCGCGCAGAAAGACGTATTCCTCAACATCGCCGGCGGCCTGCGCGTCAACGACCCCGCGCTCGACCTCGGCGTCATATGCGCCATACTCTCCAGCAACGTCGACATGGCCATCCCCAAAGGCTGGTGCATGACCGGCGAAGTAGGCCTGACTGGCGAGATACGCCCCGTCACGCGCATAGAGCAGCGCATCGGCGAGGCCGCCAAGCTCGGCATGACCGACATCCTCGTGCCCGCAGGCAATCTCAAAGGCTTCGACCGCGACCGTGCCGGCATCAACATCCACGAAGTGGCAAAAGTCGAAGAAGCTTTCCGTGCCGTATTCGGGTAAAAGTATTGTGTATCACTAAAATTCGCCCGGAGATCGCATTTCAATCTGTCGACCCTTCCACTCCATTGTTCCCTCCCCGGAATTGGTGATAACAAGAAGATTATCGCATCGAAGCTCCTCGGCCGCCTCTGCGAGAGCCCCGAATTCACGATTGCGGGTCTTCTCTGCTGTCGCATCATAGCACACCTGTATCAGTTGTTCCACCTTTGAGCCACGTCGCGTCACAAAATCTATTTCCTTGTCATTACGCGTGCGATAGTAAAACAAAGTCTGCCCCGGGATATATCCTCGGCGCAACAACTCCACGAACACCTGATTTTCCAGCAATCGACCAAGGTTTTCACTCACATTAAACGCGGCACTCTGCACGAAACCGTTATCAACGACATACACCTTTTTTGGCGCCTTGTTCATCAGCTTCAGTTTGTTGTTGAAACGCGGGAGATAGAAGAACAAGTACGGTTCGTGCAGATATTCACAATACTTCTTCGTAGTAGCTACGCTCGACAGCCCCAGTTCCGCAGCAAGATCATTGACCGACAACGGATTGCAAAAATTAGCCAAAAGATATGCCGCAAGATTGTAAAGGTCGGCCGTATTTCTCACACGGTGACGGCGGGCAACATCTTTCAGCAGAATTGAGTCGAACAGAGTGGAAAGATAGCTCCGGGTAATGCTGCGTGCCCGAATGGTTTCAGGATAACCGCCGTTGCGCATATAATCATCAGCAAGCACAATGGCCTGTGGCGCTGTATCTTCATTCGCAGAGTCCACATTTTTCCATCTCATTGTCTCTTCAAGGCTGAACGGCAACATCTCGATCTGAAGATAGCGTCCCGTCAGAACCGTTGCCATCTCGCGGCTCAGCATCTTGGCGTTGCTTCCTGTAATAATCAGATTCTTTCCGCGCCGGTAAAGCTTGCTGACCCATAAATCCCAACCTGGGAGATTCTGTACTTCATCAAGCAGCAGATAATCATAACCGGGGTAGACATCATCGAGCAGTGACATCACAAGTTCCTCATCCCACTTTTCAAGCAACCGGGAGTCATCAAAATTAAGGTATGCGAAGTTCCGCCCACGGAGAAGCAGCAACGCATATACTGACTTACCGACACGACGCGGGCCGGTGATGAGTTTTATAAGTGGATTATGCAGAAGCTCGTCGGCGTCGTACCTCGTAAGCCGACGCTGATACGGGCGCGACATGAGTTCGTCGCGTTCTGACCTCTGGCTGAGTATAGTCGTTTTCATTGCTGATTGCTGTATGTATATGCTGCAAATATAGCGATTTTATTCAATAAAAACACTGTATTGAATAAAATAGTTACTTTTTTATTCAGTATAGATACATAAACTGAATAAAGACGAAGCCGCCCGGCATCCATCAGCAGGATACCGGGCGGCTCTTTTAGCTTCTTGCGGGGGAGATTACTTCGCGGGGTCGAGGATGACTACGCGATAGTTGTTCTGGTCGAGCAGGTTCTTCATGAAGGCCTTGACGTCGTCGGTGGTGACGGCCTTGATTACCTCGTCGATGCCGTTGAATGTGTCGACACCGTTTATGAGGCTGCCGGTGATAGCACCACTCCAGGTGTCGTTTTTCTCACGGCCCTCCAAAGCGTCCTTGAGCATGAACTCCTTGATGGGGTTGAGCTCGTCGTCGGCCACATTCTCGCTCATGCCGCGGACGATGTCGGACACTACAGTCAGCACTTCATCCCTGACTTCGGGCTTGGTGGGGAAAGGAATCTGCATGAACACGTTCTCGTCGGCCACACGCGCCATCTGGCCGTAAGCGCCGATGCTGTAGGTGGCGCCCATTTCCTCGCGCACCTTCTTGAGGAGACGGTTGCTCAGAATCTGCGAGGCAATACGGGTGAGCATGCGGTTGCGGGGCGTGAAGTCCTCATGACCGCTTACAGCTACCATGATCCAGGGCTGAGGAGTCTCCATGGCCGTGGTGCTTTCGTCGGTAGCGTTGCCCTTTGTGGGTTCGAGCGCAGGGTTCACGGCCGGCATGGCGGTATTGGCCGTAGCAGCGTCGGCGGGCAGAGTGGCGATGTACTGCTCGAGCATTGGCTTGAACTGCTCGAGGTTGATGCTGCCGGTGAAGACGAAGGTATAGTCGGCGGCGTTGGCGGTGAAGCCGTGGAGGATGTCGAGGATCACCTCACGCTTGGCGTTGCGGATGTCGTCGGTGCCGAGTACCTGCACCAGGGGCGATGCATAGGTGGCGGCGGTGGCGCGCTTGGCGAAGATATACTGCGGCTGCGCCTCCTGATTGCCGAGGATGCCTATAATGTTGCCCTGGATGGCGCTGAAGTCGTCGGGAGTGATGTTGTAGTCCTTGAAGGTCATGTAGATCATCTCCATCATCACGGGCAGGTCCTTGACGGTGCTTGAGCCCTCGATGCTGCGGTAGTATTCGCTGACTTCGGGTGCCACCTTCACCTGACGGCCCTGAAGATACTTCTTCATGTCGCTGTTGTTGTAGGTGCCGAGGCCGTAGTTGCTGATGGCGTAGGGCATGAACTTGACGCTGGCGGCATTGGCGGGGTCAAGCGTATTGAATCCGCCGCGGGCCACTGCCGAGAAGATAATCTCGTTGTCGTTGAACTCGGTGGGCTTGACAATCGCCTTGACGCCGTTGCTGAGAGTAAACTCGGTGGCGCCCCACTGCTCCAGAGTGCGGGTGGCGGTGATTTTGCCGGGTGCGGGCAGAGAGGGAATGAGGGGCTCGCTCTTCATCTCGTCGCGGTAGGGCTCGATTTCCTCGGCGTCAACCTTGGCGATAACGGCGGCTACTTCTTCCTCAGTGGGGACGCGGAAAGTATCATTGTCGGGCAGCAGCGCTGCGAACACGCGGTTGTTGGCCGTGATAAGCTCCGGAAGCATCTGGTTGATGGCCTCTACGGGAATCATGTTTGCCAGCTGCGTGTACACCTGATAGTCGGCCTCGATGCCGGCCAGCGGTGTTCCGTCGATGAAGCTGCGCACGATTTCATGGCTGTAGGTGTCGTTCTCGGTCTTGTTGCGGTTATTGTACTTCTTCTCCAGGCGCGAGAGATACTCGGCCTTGGCGCGGTCATATTCGCCGGGAGTGAAGCCGCCGCGCTGTGCGCGGAGCAGCTCGCGGTACACCTCTTCGATGGCGGGCAGAAGGTCGTTGCCTTTCGGGCGGCCCTCGATGGAGAGGGCATCCTTGGTCTTGGCAAGGAAGAAGTCGTCGTAGTAGATGCTGGCGCCGGCGAAGTCAGCGTCAGGCTTGTTGGAGGCATCGTCGAGGCGTGTGCCGAGCATGTCGGTGACAATGTCGGTAACGTACTTCATCTGGTAGAACATGGGAGTGTTACGCATCTCGCGGGGCATCTTGTCATTCTTGAAGAACATCATGAATGCAGCGCTGGGCATCTCCTTATCCTTGCCGATGGCATAGATGGTACCCTCGTTGTCGGGCACGTCGAAATACACGCGCTCGGCTGCGTTCTCGGGCATCTTGATGCCGCCGAAGAGTTCCTTGATTTTGGCCTCGATGCGGGCGGGATTGATGTCGCCGACAACGATGATACCCTGCTGGTCGGGGCGGTACCATTTGTGATAGTAGTCGCGGAGCACCTGAGGCTCAAAGTTGTCCACAACCTCCATCGTGCCGATGGGCAGACGGTGGCCGTAGCGCGAATCGGGATACATCACGGGCATGATGTTCTCGATGATGCGCATGCTGCCCTGCATGCTGCGGCGCCACTCCTCGTGGATCACGCCGCGCTCCTTGTTGATTTCCTCGGGGTCGAGCAGCAGGTCGTTGGCCCAGTCGTGGAGGATGAGCAGACAGCTGTCCTGCACGCTCTCGCGGGCGGTGGGCACGCTGGAAATGTTGTAGACGGTCTCGTCCACACCGGTATAGGCATTCAGGTTGTAGCCGAATTTCACGCCCACGCTCTCAAGCCAGTCCACGACATTGTTGCCGGGGAAGTTCTTGGTGCCGTTGAAGCACATGTGCTCCAGGAAGTGCGCGAGGCCGCGCTGGTTTTCTTCTTCCAGCACCGAGCCGACCTTCTGCGCGATGTAGAAGTCGGCCTGACCCTTCGGGGTCTCGTTGTGGCGGATGTAGTAGGTGAGTCCGTTGTCGAGGCGACCGGTGATTACGGCCGTGTCGACGGGAATCTGCGGGAGCTCCGGCATCTGGGCCGACACTGTGCCGCCTGCGAAAGCCACAGCCAGCATCAGCAATACGCTCTTGATTACTTTTTTCATGTGATGTTTATAAATGATGTATTGTTTTTATCAATTAGACGCCACCGCCCATGCAAAATTGCAGGCGGCAGCGTTAAAAAGTGTTAAGAATATTACCCGTTCACCTGTCCCGACCCGTTGTCGAAGTCGGCGAGGCGGAAATATTTCTTGCCGAAAGGCGTCATGTAGTCCACGAGTTCGTAGGGATAGAACGACACCCTGATGGCACCCTGCGCGAAACTTGCCGCCTCGTAGGGCTGATAGACGAACACTATCTCTCCCGACGGCGCGAGCATGAAGTTGTCGTGCGAAGGCAGCTCAGTAATGCCCGTGGGGCCGATGATCTGCTCAAGGGCGTCGGCCTGTGTCTGTATGGCAGCGGCGAGGTCGTTCAGGCGCTTGTTGTCGAAAATCTCGCGCAGTGTCAGCACCCGGCCCGAAGCCATATCATAATTAATATAGTAGCTCGTAGTCATGCCGTGCGCGGCGGCCGGCGGATACTCCGAGGTTGTCACGCAATAGACCAAAAGTTCCGGGCTGAGGTTCACGACGGTGCCCGTGACTACGTTGAAGCCGTCGGCTGCCGTAGTGTCCACCGGCTCCACGGCATAGCCTATGCCGGAGGCAGTGGAGAGCAGATGGTCGCGCATCACGGTGTCAAAATCGGCGCCCACCGAGTCGAACGCAAGGCTCATGATGCTGTCGAGCAGAGGATTGATGTCGGCTCCGAATACACGCATAGGAATCACAAGATTCACGGAATCGGCAAATATCATATCCTCGTCGCTTCCGAACTCCGCAGCCGAGTTGAGCAGGCGGAACGAACTGCCGTGCTCGGCCACTCGGAACTCCACGCGGCGATCATCGGCCCCATGTCCGCACGATGCGGCACCTGCGGCAAGCAGCGCCGTACCCACGGCGTAAAAAATCAGTTTTTTCATATAGATACAATCCAAATTCAGTTCATATGATATAAAACATACCAAGCCGCAGAATCGTCGGCAAAAATGGCTTTTTTCTCCTACAAAATTAGCTTTTTTTGTTGGAGTGCGAAAATTTTTGTAAATTCGCATCGCTATTTAGCAGCGGGGCGTAGCGCAGTCCGGTAGCGCACCTGGTTTGGGACCAGGTGGTCGCAGGTTCGAATCCTGTCACCCCGACAAAAGCCTCAACACCGTGGAAGCACAGTGGCAAAGATATATAATCTCTGTGTTACAGCAGAATAGCCCCGAAGCATTTCTGCTGTCACATCGGTATGGAGGCACGAGAGAGTAAATAAACCATCAACTACGATATGATCGCTTTAGACATTTTCGGAATTTCCAACAACGGGCTTCTGGCCATCACGGCAGCCCTCACGGGCATCGGCCTGGTGGCCCTCGCCCTATGGCTCGCCGGCCTGATTTCGCCGAAATCGTTCAATCCGCAGAAAGGCGAAGCCTACGAATGCGGCATCCCCACACGCGGCGAGAGCATGGCCCAGTTCAAAGTGGGCTACTACCTGTTTGCCATTCTGTTTCTGATGTTCGATGTCGAGACGGTATTCCTCTTCCCCTGGGCCGTCCGCGTCCGTGAGATGGGCCTCGGAGGCCTCCTCAGCATCGCAGTGTTCTTTGGCGTTTTAGTGCTGGGTCTCGTTTATGCCTGGCGGAAAGGAGCTTTGGAATGGAAGTAACAGCACAGGGCATGCCCTACGAGGCATTCAAGGACAACGAATATATCGAATCGCTCGTCAAGAAGCTTCAGGAGAACGGCACCAACGTCATCGTGGGCTCTCTCGACAAGCTCATCAACTGGGGCCGGTCCAACTCGCTGTGGCCCCTCACTTTTGCCACCAGCTGCTGCGGCATCGAGTTCGTAAGCCTCGGCGCCGCACGCTACGACATGGCACGCTTCGGATGGGAAGTCGCCCGTTCGTCGCCACGCCAGGCCGACTTCATCATGGTGGCCGGCACCATCGTCCACCGCATGGCGCCCGTGCTGCGACGCCTCTACGACCAGATGGCCGAGCCTAAGTACGTCATAGCCTGCGGAGCCTGCGCCATCAGCGGCGGACCCTTCCGCAACAGCTACCACGTGGTACGCGGCGTCGACCAGATCATCCCCGTCGACGTCTACCTCCCCGGCTGCCCCCCGCGCCCCGAGGCCATGATCTACAGCATCATGCAGCTCTCGCGCAAAGTCAAGGTAGAACACTTCTTCGGCGACGTCAACCGCAAGCAGAAGCAGCAGGACTTCCTGCGCGAGCATCCCGTAGAAGGCATCGACGACAACGCCGACTTCAACACCAATCCCGTCGAGGCCGACGACAAGCAGGCCTGAACGCGTCAAATCTGTCAACATATACATATATAATATATATGGCAACCCTTCAAGAAACTATTGCCAAAATATGCCCCACGGCTTCCGTGGCCGAGGTTGACGGCGCCCCCATGATAAGCGTCGACGACGCACACTGGCATGAGCTGGCTAAGGCTCTCCGCGACAACAGCGATCTGGCTATGGACTACCTCGTCACCATCGCCGGTTTCGACCACACCGACTCCATGGGCTGCGTCTACTACCTGATGTCGACCTCGCTCAACTCCAACCTCGGCGTGACAGTACTCGCCACCGGCGGCCGCGAGAAGCCCATGCTCCACAGCGTGAGCGACCTCTGGAAGAACGCAGGGCTCTACGAGCGTGAAGTCTACGACTTCTACGGCATCATATTCATCGGCAACCCCGACATGCGCCGTCTCTTCCTCAGCATCGACTGGCAGGGATACCCGCTGCGCAAGGACTATGACTGCTCGCCCGAGGCCAACCCCGTGCCCGCCGACAACGAGCGACAGAGCGACTTCACCGACAGTTGGGTGGAGAAGCCCGACGGCACCGTCGAGAAGACACAGGTGCAGGTGTTCGGGCCCGACGACTTCGTGGTCAACATCGGCCCCCAGCACCCCGCCACCCACGGCGTGCTCCGCTTCCGCACGGCCGTCGACGGCGAGAAAATCAAGAAGATCGACGTCTACATGGGCTACATCCACCGAGGCATCGAGAAGCTGTGCGAGCAGCAGGGCTACCCCCAGACACTCCACTATCTCGACCGAATGGACTACTTCTCGGCCCAGAACTACCACCACGGCCTCTGCCTCCTCTACGAGCGCGCCGCCGGCATCGAGATCTCGCGCCGCGCGCAGGTCATCCGTGTCATGATGGACGAGCTCTCGCGCATAGCCTCCCACTGCCTCTTCATGGGAACCTTCTGCATGGACCTCGGCGCCACCTCCATGCTCTTCTACACGCTCCGCGTGCGTGAGCAGATTCTCGACATCATGGAGCGCACATGCGGCGCCCGCATGACCTTCAACTACGACTGCATAGGCGGCGTCATGCAGGACCTCGACAGCAATTTCCGGCACGACGTCAAGGAACTGCTCAAGGTGATACCCGCCAACCTCCGCGAATACGAGAAAGTGTTCGTCGGCAACGTCATCGCCCGCAACCGCATGGAAGGCGTAGGCGTGCTCTCGCGCGAGGACGCCATCAGCTACGGCGTCACCGGCCCCAACGGACGCGCCTCCGGCTGGGCATGCGACATCCGCAAATGGCGCCCCTACAGCATCTATCCCGAACTCGACTTCAACGAGGTCATCCGCACCGAGGGCGACTCCATGGCACGCTTCAAGGTACGTCTCGACGAAATCCGCGAGAGCGCCAGAATCCTGGAGCAGCTCGTCGACAACATCCCCGAAGGCGAATACCTCGTCAAGGTGCCCAAGCTCTTCAAGCTGCCCGTCGGACAGTGGTTCCAGCTCGTCGAAGGCTGCCGCGGCGTCTTCGGCATGCACCTCGAGAGCGACGGCGGCACCAAGCCCGCGCGCCTCAAGTTCGCAACGCCCTCCATGCCCGCTGCCGGCGTGGTCGACCACCTCTGCCGCGGCGAGAAGATTGCCGACCTCATCACCATCGGCGGCTCGATGGACTACATCGTTCCCGACATGGATCGCTGATACTCACGCAACAACTAACAAACCAATAAGATACACCGCATTATGTACGATTTGTCGGTAATCACAGACGCCATCCACTCCTTCCTCTCGGGCTTCATGCCCACGTGGCTCACCGTCACGGTGGAATGCGTGCTCATAGGCGTGGGCCTGCTTCTGGCCTACTCCCTGCTGGCGCTCTTCTACATCTACTACGAACGCAAGCTCTGCGCCTTCGTCCAGTGCCGCCTCGGCCCCAACCGCGTCGGCCCCTGGGGTCTGCTCCAGAGCTTCGCCGATATGTTCAAAATCCTCATCAAGGAGCTTATCTCACTCAAGTACACCGATAAGTTCCTCTTCGCCCTGGCTCCCTATCTGGTGATTCTGGCCTCCATGCTGGCTTTCGCCGTGCTGCCCTGGGGCAACGGACTGCAGATCATCGACTTCAACATCGGCATATTCTTCCTGATGGCCGTATCGAGCATCGGTGTCCTCGGCATTCTCCTTGCAGGATGGTCGTCGAGCAACAAGTTCACCCTCATCGGCGCCATGCGCTCCGGTGCGCAGATGGTCAGCTACGAGCTCTCCATCGGCCTCAGCATCATCACCATGGTGGCATTCGCAGGCAGCATGAGCGTCGGCGACATCGTTGCCGCGCAGAACGACGGCTGGTTCATCTTCAAGGGCCACATCCCCGCCATCATCGCCTTCATCATCTACATGATTGCAGGCACCGCTGAGACCAACCGCGGCCCGTTCGACCTTCCCGAGGCCGAGAGCGAGCTCACCGCCGGCTACCACACCGAGTACTCCGGCATCCACTTCGGCTTCTTCTACCTCGCCGAGTACCTCAATCTGTTCATCGTCTCCGGCGTCGCCGCGCTCCTCTTCTTCGGCGGATGGATGCCCCTGCACATCCCCGGATGGGAAGCCTTCAACCACATCATGGACTACATCCCCAGCGTCATCTGGTTCCTCGGCAAGGCTATCGCACTCAGCGCCATCATCATCTGGTTCAAGTGGACCTTCCCCCGCCTGCGCATCGACCAGGTGCTCGCCATGGAGTGGAAATACCTCCTCCCCATCGGCCTGTTCAACCTCGCCCTCATGGTGTGCATCATCGTCCTGGGCTGGCATTTCTAATATCCGACAAAACAAACAATCCCTATAACAAGACTCCAAATGAGCGAACTCATCGGTAAAACCGCGCAAGTCATCGGCCCAGTGGTCGATGTGGTGTTCGATGGCCCGGAAGGCGACCTGCCCCCCATCTACACAGCCCTGAAAATCGAACGCCAGGACGGCTCGTTTATCACCCTGGAGGTGGAGCAGCACATCGGCGAGAACACCGTGCGCTGCCTTGCCATGGAAAGTACCGACGGACTGCGCCGCGGCATGGATGCCGTCAGCCTCGGGCACCCGATAGCAGTCCCCACAGGCGACCAGATCAAAGGACGCCTGCTCAACGTGCTCGGCGACGCCATCGACAACCTTCCGCCCCTGAAACGCACCGACCTGCGCGACATACACCAGCCGGCTCCCGAGTTTGACGACCTTACCATCGGTTCCGAAATCCTCACCACCGGCATCAAGGTCATCGACCTGCTCGAGCCCTACAGCAAAGGCGGCAAGATCGGCCTCTTCGGCGGCGCAGGTGTCGGCAAGACCGTGCTCATCATGGAGCTTATCAACAACATCGCCAAGGGCCACGACGGCTTCTCAGTGTTCACCGGCGTGGGCGAGCGCACACGCGAGGGCAACGACCTGCTGCGCGAGATGATCGAAAGCGGCGTCATCAAGTACGGCAAGAAATTCGAGGAAGGCATGGAGAAGGGACAGTGGGACCTCGCCGACGTCGACGTGGACCATCTCCGCGAATCCCAGGCCACTCTCGTCTTCGGACAGATGAACGAGCCGCCGGGCGCGCGTCTGCGTGTGGCTCTCAGCGGCCTCACCGTCGCCGAGCAGTTCCGCGACCAGGGCGCAGGCGGCAAGGACGTGCTTCTGTTCATCGACAACATCTTCCGCTTCACCCAGGCAGGTTCCGAGGTGTCGGCCCTGCTCGGCCGCATGCCCTCGGCCGTAGGCTATCAGCCCACACTGGCTTCCGAGATGGGCGCCCTCCAGGAGCGAATCACCTCCACCAAGAACGGCTCCATCACCTCCGTGCAGGCCATCTACGTGCCCGCCGACGACCTTACCGACCCGGCTCCGGCCACTACCTTCAGCTTCCTCGACGCCACCACGGTGCTCAGCCGTAAGATCGCCGAACTCGGCATCTACCCTGCCGTCGACCCGCTGGAGTCCACATCCCGCATCCTCGACCCCAACATCATAGGCGAAGACCACTACAACACGGCCCAGGCCGTCAAGCAGCTGCTTCAGAAGTACAACGAGCTTCAGGACATCATCGCCATCCTCGGCGTAGACGAGCTGTCCGACGACGACAAGCTCGTCGTTTCCCGCGCACGCCGCGCGCAGCGCTTCCTGTCGCAGCCCTTCCACGTGGCCGAGCAGTTCACCGGCCTTCCCGGCGTCATGGTGCCCCTGAGCGAGACCATCCGCGGCTTCAAGATGATTCTCAACGGCGAGATGGACGAATACCCCGAGCAGGCGTTCCTCAACGTCGGCACCATTGACGAGGCCATCGCCAAGGGCCGCAAGCTCCTCGACGAGGTAAAGTGAGAGTATAAGGTTTAAACCCGCAGAACTATGACACTGAAAATCATATCGGCAGAATCAGTCCTCTTTGAGGGAGAAGTGAAGGCGGCCACCCTGCCCGGACAGATGGGCGAATTCACCGTCCTCCGCAACCACGCATCCCTCGTGGCCCTGCTGGCAAAGGGACAGGTGCGCTACCGCCTGACCGACGACACCGAGCAGGAGCACGAAATCCCCGGCGGTGTGGCCGATATCGACAACAACATCATAAGCGTCTGCGTCTACTGAACACCATGAAGCGACTACTCTCTATATTTGCATTCCTGCTCGCGCTCGCAGTACCGGCCGCAACGGCCTCCGGCAGCGGCGACGAGTCCGGCGCCATCAACCCCAAGGAAATCATCTTCGAGCACCTGGGCGACGGCTACGGATGGGAAGTGCCCTTCGACCATCACCACCGCATTCCCCTGCCCTGCATCGTCTGGGGCAGCGACGGGCTGCACGTGTTCTCCTCGGCCCGCATCACCGGCGGCGAGACCTACCGCGACGGCGACGTCAGCTTCCGCATCGGCGGCAAGGACAGCGAGTACCGCGGTAAGATAGTGGAAATCAGCGCCGACGGCAAGGAATCGCGTCCCTTCGACATCTCCATCACCAAGAACGTGTGCGCGCTGTTCATCTCGGTAGTCGTGGTCGTGGCTATGCTCATGGCCCTCGTGCGCTACTACCGCCGCAACGGCTACAAGGCTCCCCGCAAGGGTCTGGGCTTCCTGGAACTCATAATCGACTTCATCTACGGCTCCGTCATCAAGAGCACGCTCGGCAAGAACGCCGCGCGCTTCGCCCCCTATCTGCTGACGGTGTTCTTCTTCATCTTCACGATGAACCTGATGGGCCTGATGGTTGTGTTCCCCGGCGGCGCCAACCTCACGGGCAACATCGCCATCACCCTGGTGCTCGCGCTTCTCACCTTCCTTGTCACCAACATCTTCGGCAACCGCCACTACTGGAAAGACATATTCTGGCCCGACGTGCCCCTGTGGCTCAAGTTCCCGCTGCCCATCATGCCGCTGATCGAGGTCTTCGGCATGTTCACGAAGCCCGCCGCCCTGACGGTGCGTCTGTTCGCCAACATGATGGGCGGCCACATGATCGTGCTCGTGCTCACGCTGCTCATCTTCATCTTCGCGGCCGTCAGCGCCGTGGCAGGCGGGGTGGCAACGGCCGTCTCCATGATATTCAGCGTGTTCATGCTGCTTATCGACGTACTCGTAAGCTTCATCCAGGCCTACGTGTTCACGATGCTCAGCACCATATTCATATCCCTGGCCAACGAGGAGCCCCACCACAAGCCCGAGCCGGCCGAAAGCAAATGAAACAAACAAAAACAAATACACATCAAACCCATTAAAACTCCAAAATTATGTTCGGTCTTTTAGCAGTTGAAGCTCTCGCAGCTCTGGGCGCCACTCTCGGCGCAGGTATCGCCGCCATCGCCGCCGGTATCGGTATCGGCAAAATCGGTGCAGCCGCCATGGAAGCCATCGCCCGTCAGCCCGAAGCTGCCGGCGACATCCGAAGCAACATGATCGTCATCGCCGCCCTCGTCGAAGGTGTGGCCCTCTTCGGTGTCATCGTCTGCGTTCTTGCCCTTTTCGTCTAATCTCTCTATCCCCCAACGCCACGAATGGAACTGTTCACGCCTGATTTTGGCTTGATTTTCTGGATGTTCATAGCCTTCGGCATCCTCTTCCTCATCCTGTGGAAGTGTGCCTGGCCCGTCATCCTGAAAAGCGTCGACAGCCGTGCAGACCTTATCGACAAAGGCGTGGAGTACGCTCAGGAAGCCAAGGAACGCCTCGACGGCGCACAGCGCGAGGCCGACGACATGCTGCGCGAGGCACGGCGCCGCCAGGCCGACGAGCTGCGCGAGGCCGACCGCATGAAAGCGCAGATCATCGAGGAAGCACGTTCCGCCGCGCAGGCCGAGGCCCAGAAAGTCATGGACGCCGCCAAGGCATCCATCGCCCAGCAGCAGAAAGAGGCCGAGCAGGCTCTCCGGGCCAACATCGGCACCATCGCTCTCGACATCGCCGGCAAGGTGATGCAGCAGAACATGGCGCAGGACAAGGCCCAGAGGCAGCTCGTCGACAAACTCCTCACCGAGATAGAAAGCAACAACTGAACTCCACGGTAATGAACGAAGGTCTGATACCACGCCGATACGCCAGAGCGCTGTACGAGGTGGCCGAGCAGAGAAGCCGGGCCGAGCGCATGTACACCCTGATGCGCACCCTCGCTGCCGAGGCTCAGCGCGAGCCTCAGCTGGCACGCACACTGGCCAACCCCTACATAGCCGACGACGACAAGCGGCGCCTGCTCGAAACCGCCGCAGGCGCCACCGCCGACGACTCCACCTTCGCCGACTGGCTGCGGGTGCTCGCCCGCAACCGGCGCTGCGGCATGGCTCCCGACATTGCGCGCGCCTACGTCGACTACTACCGCGACCGGCGCTCCATCTACCCCGTCGCCGTCACATCGGCCTCGCCGCTGACGCCTGACGAGAGCAAGCGCATGCAGGCACTCGTTCAGCGCCACATAGGCCCCGACGCCTCCATGGAGTACACCGAAAAGGTGGACCCCGCGCTCATAGGAGGCTTCGCCATCGACATCGCCAACGAGCGACTTGACGCATCGGCGCTCAACCGTCTCGAACAGATGCGCCTCAACTTATCAAAGGCTTAACACCTTTCAGACATTCTGAAACAAAACAACCTCCCCAGCTACAATGATTAATCCCAGCGAGATCTCCGAAGTTCTCAAACAACAACTCGAAAGCGTCAACCAGCAGGTCAGCTTCGAAGAAACGGGCACTGTCCTCGAGGTGAGCGACGGCGTGGCACACGTCTACGGTCTCGACCGCGTATGCTACAACGAGCTCGTAGAATTTGAAAACGGCACCAAGGGCGTGGCTCTCAACCTCGAGGAAAGCAACGTAGGCGTCGTGCTGCTCAACAACATCACCGCCGTTTCCGAGGGAATGAAGGTGAAACGCACCGGCGAGATCGCATCCATCCCCGTCGGCGAAGGTCTCTTCGGACGTGTCATCAACGTGCTGGGCGAGCCAATCGACGGACGCGGACCCATCGCCGGCGACCGCATGCTCATGCCTCTGGAGCGCAAGGCTCCCGGCGTCATCTACCGCCAGCCCGTCAAGCAGCCCCTGCAGACGGGCCTCAAGGCCATCGACGCCATGGTGCCCATAGGCCGCGGACAGCGCGAGCTCATAATCGGCGACCGCCAGATAGGCAAGACGGCCATCGCCATCGACACCATCATCAACCAGCGCCAGAACTTCGAGGCCGGCAAGCCCGTCTACTGCATCTACGTAGCCATCGGCCAGAAGGCATCCAGCGTGGCAGCCATTGTCGACACCCTCCGCCGCAACGGCGCCCTCGACTACACCGTAGTCGTCGCAGCCACTGCTGCCGAGTCAGCCACCATGCGCTACTTCGCCCCCTTCGCAGGCGTAGCCATCGGCGAGTTCATCCGCGACACCGGCCGCGACGCCCTCATCGTCTACGACGACCTATCCAAGCAGGCCGTGGCATACCGCGAGATTTCGCTTATCCTCAAGCGCCCCTCGGGCCGCGAGGCTTACCCCGGCGACATCTTCTACCTGCACTCGCGCCTGCTGGAACGCGCCGCCAAGATCATCGACAACCAGGAAGTGGCCTCACGCATGAACGACCTCCCCGAGGTGCTCCGCCCCATCGTCAAGGGCGGCGGCTCGCTCACGGCGCTCCCCATCATCGAGACTCAGGCAGGCGACGTATCGGCCTACATTCCCACCAACGTCATCTCCATCACCGACGGCCAGATCTTCCTTGAGACGGCCCTCTTCAACCGCGGCATACGCCCCGCCATCAACGTCGGCATCTCCGTGAGCCGTGTGGGCGGCAACGCGCAGATCAAGTCCATGAAGAAGGTGGCCGGCACACTGAAAATCGACCAGGCACAGTTCCGCGAGCTGGAATCCTTCACCAAGTTCGGCGGCGACATCGACCCCGTGACCGCACGCGTCATCGACAAGGGCCGCAAGAACGAGCGTCTGCTCATACAGCCGCAGTACCATCCCATGAACGTCGAGGACGAGGTTGCCGTAATCTACTGCGGCGTCAACGGCCTGCTCGAGAAAGTGCCTCTGGAAAAGGTGGCCGAGTTCGAGAAACAGTTCCTACAGCTCATGCACGCCAAATACTCCTCCGCCCTCGACGACATCCGTGCCGGCAAGCTCTCCGACGAGGCTACGGCCGCGCTCGTGGAAGCCGCGGAGCAGGTGGCAGGACAATTCTGATTCATAAGCTTTAATACCCCAGGCTTCAACCCTACAAAATGGCAACACTAAGAGAACTCAAAGGACGAATCGGCTCCGTGGCCTCCACGGAGAAAATCACCGGAGCCATGAAGATGATCTCCTCCGCCAAGATGCGCAAGGCCGAGCAGGCTCTGCGCAGGCTCGTGCCATTCCGCAGCGGCATCCGGGGTATCATCGCCGACCTGCTCAGTTCCGACGCCGAGTTCACCTCGCCGCTGACCGAGACCCGCGAGCTGCGACGCATCTGCATCATAGCCTTCGGCAGCGACGACGGCCTCTGCGGAGCCTACAACGCCAACCTCTCCAAGTTCGTCCAGGCGCACGCCGACGCCCTGCGCGCCGCAGCCGGCGAAGGCCTTGAGGTGGAGATTCTCGCCGTAGGCTCGAAGATGCACAAGGCCGTCGCCCGCATCTTCGCCGACGGCCGTGCCGTCGTCACGCAGGCCGAGGGCGTCGACAGCAAGAGCGACGGCGACGCCGTACGCAAGCTCCTCGACAGCATCTCCGCCCGCTTCTGCGCAGGCGAGCTTGACCGCGTCGACATGGCCTACATGCACTACCACAGCGCCGGACGCCAGCGCCCCGTGGCCGAACAGCTCCTGCCCGTCGACCCCGTCACCCTCACCGGAGGCACCGACACCCCCGAGGCACACAGCGCAGGGCGCCCCTACATCTACGAGCCCGACCCGCAGACCATCTTCCGCACTCTCCTGCCCATGCACCTGCTGGCATCGCTGCACGACGCCTTCGCCGAAAACAGGGCATCCGAGCAGGCCGCGCGCGTCATGGCCATGCAGGCCGCGAGCGACAACGCACGCAAGCTCCTCGAACAACTCCAACTCGAATACAACAAGCTGCGCCAGCAAGGCATCACCACCGAGCTGCTCGACATCGTCGGCGGCCAGGTGCGCGAACAATGACACCTCCCGCAGCCACACCATACAAATAAAAACCAATCAACAGCATACTCAATGGGTAGCGTAAAAGATTACTTTTCATCCTTAGGAACGGGCATAGCAAGCCTCGTGAAAGGCCTACAGGTCACGGGTAAGGAATTTATTACCCCGAAAATCACCGAGGAGTATCCCGACAACCGCAAGACAGCCGACAACCCCGGACCGGCAGCACCGCGCTTCCGCGCACAGCTCGAACTGATCTACGACGCCGAAGGCAACCACAAGTGCATAGCCTGCGGCACCTGCGAGCGCAACTGCCCCAACGGCACCATCAAGATCGAGTCCAAGATGGTCGACACCCTCACAGGCAAAAAGAAGAAACTCGACCGCTACATCTACGACCTGGGCAGCTGCACCTTCTGCCAGCTCTGCGCCACCACCTGCCCCACCGGCGCACTGCGCTTCAATAACGACTTCGAGACCGCCGTCTACACGCGCGACAAGCTCATTATGAAGCTCAACTATCTCCCCGAGAAGGAGGAACCAGCCCCCACCCCCGAACAGATAGCCGCAGCCGAGGCCGAGCGTCAGGCCAAGATAGAGGCCGCAAAAGCCAAGGCAGCCGCAGCCAAAGCCGCCCGCGAGGCAGCCGCAAAGGCCGCCGGCGATGCACCAACACCCGAAAAACAATAACTCTGCAATATGGAATCAGTAGGAAGTATCATTCTCTACGTCATCGTCGCCCTTGCGATGGTGGTGTTCTCCGTACTGGCCGTCACCTCACGCAAGATTCTGCGTGCAGCCACATATCTGCTCTTCACCCTCTTTGCCGCAGCATGCGTCTACTTCATGCTCGACTATGAGTTTCTGGGTGCCGTGCAGATTGCGGTGTATGCTGGCGGCATCGTCGTGCTGTTCGTCTTCAGCATCCTGCTCACGAGCCGTCCCGGCCACAACTCGGAGCTGCTCAGCTCCAAGTCGAAGCTCCTCGGCGCCGTGGCATCGCTCGCCATGCTCGCCGTGGCCGGCTATTCGCTGGTGAGCCGCTGCTCGCTGTATGCGGCCAAGCCCGTGGCCGACACTCCCACCATGCAGCAGGTGGGCAGTGCAATGATGAGCACCGGCGACGGCGGCTATCTGCTGCCCTTCGAGGCGATAAGCGTGCTGCTGCTCGCATGTATAATCGGTGGCGTCGTAATCGCCCGCAAACGTTAAAACCACACCCGTCATGGACATCAAAGCCATTATGCTCCTGATTCCGGCGATGATTATGTTCTGCTGCGGCGTCTACGGTTTCATCACCAGCCGCAACATGATCGCCATCCTCATCTCGCTGGAACTCATGCTGAACGCCGTCGACATCAACTTCGCCGTGTTCAACCGCTATCTCTGGCCCCAGGCCATGGAAGGCATGTTCTTCACCCTTTTTGCCATCGCTATCGCCGCCGCAGAGACTGCACTCGCAATAGCCATCATCATCAATCTCTACCGCATGGCCAAGAACATCGACGTGCGCGACCTTAACAAAATGAAATACTAAGCCGATGGACGCTACACTTCCCATACTCATCCTGACCATCCCGCTGGGGATGTTCCTCCTGCTCGGCATCGCCGGTTGCAAGATGAGCCATAAGCTCGCCGGCATACTCGGTTGCCTCGGCATGGGCACAACCCTGGTGCTCGCCTACTACACGGCCTACGTCTACTTCTTCAGCGGCAGCCCCGACTTCATCGACGCCGCCGGCAACCGCCTCCAGGCCCTCGTCTTCAACCAGACGTGGCTCGCATTCACCGACAATCTCGTAATCCGTCTCGGATTCCTGCTCGACCCCATCTCGGCCATGATGCTCGTGGTAATAACCACAATCTCCTTCATGGTTCACCTCTACAGCATGGGCTACATGCGCGACCACCACGGCGTCTACGAGCACGGATTCCAGCGCTTCTACGCATTCCTGTCGCTCTTCAGCTTCTCGATGCTCGGCCTGGTAGTGGCAACCAACATCTTCCAGATGTACATCTTCTGGGAGCTCGTGGGCGCCTCCTCCTACCTGCTCATCGGCTTCTACTACACCAAGCCCACGGCAGTGTCGGCCTCCAAGAAAGCATTCATCGTCACCCGCTTCGCCGACCTGGGCTTCCTCGTCGGCATCCTCATCCTGAGCTACTACACCGGCACCTTCAACTTCACCGAGCTGACCTCAGCACCCGTCGAAGGCATGGCCGGAGTGTTCCAGGTGAGCGAGACCACAGCCGAGGGCGTACGCAGCATCTTCCAGAGCAGCGCCACTCCCGTATTCCTCGGCGGCTCCGTCATGACGTGGGCCCTGGTGCTCATATTCATGGGCGGCATGGGCAAATCGGCCATGCTTCCGCTGCACATCTGGCTGCCCGACGCCATGGAAGGCCCCACACCCGTTTCGGCCCTCATCCACGCCGCCACCATGGTCGTGGCCGGTGTCTACCTGGTGGCCCGCCTCTTCCCGCTGTACCTCATGGAGACGACGGCGCTCGAAATCGTCGTATGGGTGGGCGCCCTGACGGCCCTCTACGCCGCCGTCGTGGCCTGCGCGCAGATCGACATCAAGCGCGTCCTCGCCTTCTCCACCATCTCGCAGATAGCGTTCATGATGGTATCGCTCGGCGTGGCACGCCCCGAGTTCCATGAAGGCCTCGGCTACATGGCCTCCATGTTCCATCTGTTCACACACGCCATGTTCAAGGCCCTGCTCTTCCTCTGCGCCGGCGCCATCATCCACGCCATCGGCAGCAACGACTACACCGCCATGCACGGCCTGCGCAAGTACATGCCCGTAACCCACTGGACATTCCTCATAGGCTGCCTCGCCATCGCGGGCATCATCCCCTTCTCCGGCTTCTTCTCCAAGGACGAGATCCTGAGCAGCTGCCTCGGCAACAGCACCCTCGTGTACGTGTGGATGTCGCTCGTGGCCGGCCTGACCGCCTTCTACATGTTCCGCCTCTACTACCTCATCTTCTGGTGGAAAGAGCACAAGGTGCACGAGGGCCATCACGCTCCGCACGACCAGGCATGGACCATGACGCTGCCGCTGGTGATTCTCGCCGCCATCAGCTGCGTGGCCGGATTCATCCCCTTCGGCAAGCTCGTGACCTGGAACGGCGAACCCTACGACTTCATGGCCCACTTCGACTGGAGCGTCGCCTCCGTCAGCCTCTGCGTGGCCGTGGCCGCCATCGCCCTCGCCACCGTGATGTACCGCAAGGAGAACCCGCTGCCCGACAAGATGCAGGCCGCCCTCCCCAACCTCTGGAAATGGGCCCACCACCGCTTCTACTGGGACGAGCTCTACATGTTCATCACCCACCGCATCATATTCAACGGCATCTGCCGCCCGATAGCATGGTTCGACCGCCACATCATCGACGGCACCATGGATGCACTCGCCATCGTCACCAACAAGGCATCGCAGGCCATCAAGCCCCTGCAAAGCGGCCAGGTACAGCTCTACGTATGGTGGTACCTGCTCGGCGCTCTCGCCCTCGGCGGCATCACGATGCTCTGCATGCTTTAAACCAATCCACATCCACGTTCAAATATAGTAGTAAAGAATGTTTAGCAATATTTTAATCTGGTTTGTGGTGATACCCCTGCTCATGCTCGCAGGGCTCGCCCTCTGCCGCGACATCAAGCAGATACGCGCCGTGGCCGTGGCAGGCTCCACAGCCCTGATAGCACTCAGCGTAAAACTGCTCGTCGACTATCTCGCCATCCGTGCCGCCGGCTGCACCGACCCTATGCTCTTCACCGGCAGCTGGACATGGTTCGCACCTCTGCACATCAACCTGGCCGTAGGCGTCGACGGCATATCAGTCGCCATGATTCTCCTCTCGTCGATCATCGTGTTCGCCGGTTCGTTCGCTTCGTGGACCATCCAGCAGCCCAAGGCCTTCTTCCTCTGGCTGATTCTGCTCAGCACGGGCGTGTTCGGCTTCTTCATCTCGATAGACCTGTTCACGATGTTCATGTTCTACGAGGTTGCCCTCATCCCCATGTACCTGCTCATAGGCGTGTGGGGTTCGGGCCGCAAGGAGTACTCGGCCATGAAGCTGACGCTCATGCTCATGGGCGGCTCGGCCTTCCTGATGCTCGGCCTCATAGGCATCTACTACCACTCCGCACCCGCCGGCCAGCCCCTCACCTGGAACATCCTTGAGATCGTCAGCAACAACAGCATCAGCCACGGCTGGCAGACGTTCCTCTTCCCGATGACCTTCGTGGGCTTCGGCGTGCTCGGCGCCATGTTCCCCTTCCACACATGGTCGCCCGACGGCCACGCCTCGGCGCCCACCGCAGTGTCGATGCTCCACGCCGGCGTGCTCATGAAGCTGGGCGGCTACGGATGCTTCCGCGTCGCCATCTATCTGATGCCGCAGGCCGCCAACGAGCTCGCCTGGATATTCCTTATCCTCACGGGCATCTCCGTGGTGTACGGCGCATTCAGCGCATGCGTGCAGACCGACCTGAAGTACATCAACGCCTACTCCTCCGTGAGCCACTGCGGCCTGGTGCTCTTCGCCATCCTCATGCTCAACACCACGGCCATGACCGGCGCCATCATGCAGATGCTCTCCCACGGCCTGATGACGGCCCTGTTCTTCGCCCTGATAGGCATGATCTACGGACGCACCCACACCCGCGACATCCGCCTGATGGGCGGCCTGATGAAGATAATGCCTTTCCTGGCCGTGTGCTACGTCATCGCCGGTATGGCATCGCTCGGTCTGCCCGGCCTCAGCGGCTTCGTGGCCGAGATGACAATCTTCGTAGGCTCCTTCCAGCACGCCGACATGTTCCACCGCGTGTTCACGATAGTGGCCTGCTGCTCCATCGTAATCACGGCCGTCTACATCCTCCGCGTCGTAGGCAAGCTGCTGTTCGGCCCCGTGCAGGACAAGCACCACCTCGAGCTCACGGACGCCACATGGTGGGAGCGCGTCAGCACCGTCACCCTCATCCTGTGCGTCGCCGCCATCGGCTGCTTCCCCAATTTCTTCTCCAACCTGATTAAATTCACCTTCAGCCCCGACATATTCAAGGTGCTCGGCATGTAATCCCTAAGCAATGGACTATTCACAGTTTTTGGTCATGAAACAGGAGCTCGGCATCCTGGCCGTATTCCTGATTGTATTCCTCTACGACACCTTTATGCCGCAGCGCGCAGGCAAGGCTCTGCCGCTGATAGCCGTTGCAGGCCTTGTGCTGGCAAGCCTCGCCGGCTTCTGCACGCGCTGCCTCGGCTCGGAGTGCTCCACCGCGGCCTTCGCCGGCATGTACGCCACATCGCCCGTCATAGCGGCGTTAAAGAACATCCTCGGCCTCGGCGCCGCCATCGTGCTCATCCAGAGCATAAGCTGGGCCGGAACCGAAAACATGCGTATGCGCCGCGGCGAGTTCTACGAGCTGCTGCTCGTGACCCTCTTCGGCATGTACCTCATGATTTCGGCACGCCACTTCCTGCTCTTCGTCATCGGCCTCGAGTGCGCCTCGCTGCCCCTCGCCGCCATGGCCGCCCTCGACAAGAACCGCTACGAGAGCCACGAGGCCGCCGTCAAGTACATCCTCACCGCCGTGTTCTCCTCCGCAGTGTTCATGATGGGCATAAGCTTCGTCTACGCTCTGGGCGGCTCGCTCTACTTCGACCGTCTGTACATGGCGCTCTCGACCGGAGAGAACTCGCTGATGCTGATGCTCTCCATCGCCTTCGTCATCGCCGGCATGGGCTTCAAGCTTTCGCTCGTACCCTTCCACCTCTGGACCGCCGACGTATACCAGGGCGCACCCACCTCGGTGACCTCCTACCTGTCGGTCATCAGCAAGGGCTCGGCAGCGTTCGCCTTCCTCGTGATTCTGGCGCAGGTGTTCGGTGCAATGTACGCCGATGCCTGGGAATGGATGCTCTACGCCATCATCATCCTCACCATCACCATCGGTAACCTCTTCGCCATCCGCCAGACCAACATGAAGCGCTTCCTGGCCTTCTCCTCAATCTCCCAGGCAGGCTACATCATGCTCGGCATCATAGCGTTCAACACCGTCGGCATGGCGTCGATGCTCTACTACATCCTGGTCTACATCTTCAGCAACCTCGCAGCCTTCGGCGTCATCGGTGCCATCGAGAACGCAACCGGCCGCATCGACATGACCGACTACCGCGGCCTCCACAAAACCAATCCGCAGCTGTCGTTCGCAATGATGCTCGCCATGTTCTCCCTCGCAGGCATCCCGCCGTTCGCCGGCTTCTTCTCGAAGTTCTTCATCTTCACCGGTGCCATCAACCAGGGCAGCACAGCCATCTACGTGCTGGTGCTCATAGCCCTGATCAACACCATCGTGTCGCTGTACTACTACCTGCTGGTGGTGAAGGCCATGTACATCTCGCCCGAGGAACCCGTGGTCGAGCGCTTCCGCAGCTCGTGCAGCGAGCGCATCGGCCTGTGGATCACCGTTGCCGGCATCATCCTCTTAGGCATAGCAAGCTGCGTCTACACATGGCTGTTCGACCTCTCCGCCCTCAGCCCTCTGGCAGCCTACTTCATGTAATCACATCCACACACGCGATAATCACGGCCGGGCACAATGTCCGGCCGTTTTTTATGTCGGACGCAGAAGCGTCGGCGACCGCGGCCTGTAGTCGTTCCATGCCTGTGCAGCCACAGCGAGTGCGCGCCGGCCTGTACGGGTGATAAGCGTCAGGCCGGGTATCGAGCGCAGACCGTCGCAGCGCAAGCGACGGGTGCGGAAGCTGTATGTTGCACATCGTTTCATGCTGCAAAGTTACAACACGAAAAAGCCGATCAATGTAGTTTTTGTACAAAGTGCAAAAAAAATTTTCAGTCAGAGTGGGGGGGGGAGATGGTATTATCGATACAAAAAAACAGAAATAACAAAAATAACAGAGGTGAATATTTGAGCCCTCGGAGCGCGGCGGGCTCTCTCTTCTTCCTTAGTTTATAGGGGATAGGTAAGAGGGTCAAGGCTTTACAACGGGTTGTTGCGGGTGGTCTGACGAGTCGGACGGGTCGGACTTGTCGGACGTAGTGGATGGCGTTGTTTCACCCGCCATTCAGCGCATAATTAACTGACTACCTTTACTTTAATCTTGGACACACGAGCCGTGCGTCCCTACAATTCGAGGTTTTGAAGCACCCACAGTTAGGAATGGGGGGGCAATATCTTTTTGCGAGAATTATATTATTTTGTCACTAGTGTCTCTTAAAATCTGTTAATAAGAAATTGTTAAACTCTGTATTCATGCCGGTTACGCGATTTTTGGGTCT